>Ga0105240_10000435_pt1 | contig 77134 bp, 76 predicted proteins | sample KBSC54metaG_FD_80426 | JGI IMG/M metagenome (GOLD analysis project Ga0105240, IMG submission 80426) | Corn rhizosphere microbial communities from Kellogg Biological Station, Michigan, USA - KBS C5-4 metaG | ecosystem: Host-associated > Plants > Roots > Rhizosphere > Soil | place: Michigan, USA...
TATTGAAGATGAGTTTGCAGACATCAAACTCGCCTCGCTCATACAATTCCAGAATTTTATGCGCTAGTTGTTCGGCGGTGGTGAACTCCAGGCGGGGTTTTGAAAACTCTTCCAATTGATGGACGATCAATTTGCCGTAATCCCGGCGCAGCGCTTCACGGATTTTGCGGCCGACGGTGATGATTTTGACTTCGTGGCCCGCCTTTAGCAGCAGGTTGATTTGACGCCGCGCCTCACGCGCGATATGGGCGTTGAAACCGCCCGCCAAACCACGGTCGGCCGACATGGCGACGACCAATTGCACATCATTGCGGCCGGTGCCGACCAGCAATTTCGGCATTTCAGACAGGGCCGCTGCCGCCTTTGCCACGCGCGCAAGCATGCGCGCCATCGCCTCGGCATAGGGTTGGGCGGCCACGGCCTGTTCCTGGGCGCGGCGCAGTTTGCCCGCCGCCACCATTTTCATGGCTGTGGTGATTTTGCGCGTATTTTTAACGCTGGCGATCCGTCCGCGGAGGTCTTTTAAACTTGGCATGGTGTGCAGCTTCATAGCAATCCGCAGGCCCGTTTTCAATAGATGTTCTGCGGGATTGAAGATTTTTCTTTTACTTGCGGCCGGGATTTGTTATCTTGGTCTCCAGGTCTCTGGCCTGAAACGATAACATTTAATGGAGATATGAAATGATTGGAATTAAACGTCGTGTTGCTGTTGCCACCAGTACTGTAGCACTGGCTTTGTTGGCGACAGGATGTCACGTAAATAATAAGATTCCTGAGGATGGTCCCAAGCCGCAACCGATCCGCCCTGCAACTTATACTATCAAGTCCAAAAATCAAACTAACAATGGTTATGCTGTTGGTGGATGCTATCTATTATCAGATCCGAACCAAGAGACTCCTTGCTCCCCCCCTGTTTTGGGAAGTACGTCAGATACGGATAAAATTAAAGCAGCTGATACGGACCACTTATGGGTACAAAACCAGTTTGGCAAATGGTTAAGCCCTGATGACTATAGACCTCAGAAGGCTCCAACCCGTCAACCGACGCCATAAATACTTTCATAAAAAGCGGTCGAGGGCGGACATTCGGTTGCCCTCGACCGCTTTTGGATTTTTCTTGTATTTGCAGAGGAAAATTTGTTAGATTTGGCCACGGGCGCTTTGCCCAATCATTCATGATGAAACCTAAAGGATATGATAATGAAAATTAAACACCGCACCGCCGCTTTTGCAGTTTTAAGCATAGGGATTGGCACTATCCTTATGGCTGGGCTTAAACCTGACGAACGTTTCCGACTAAATTCAAATACAGCCAAAGCAGCATCGTGCTCACCCGCAAACGACCCGACCGTATCGTGGCTTGTACGTCAGACGTTCTGAGCAAGGTGCCAGCCGAAGATAAAAAGGCCGCACACGCAAAACACATGCCAGTATGGGGCCCCGGCAATAAGCCGACGTTTAATTACTAAGGCTACGCCGCCTCAGCCGTGGTGTTCGCGGCGGTGAAGGCCTTCGTAAAGCGGTCGAGGAAGGTGGTGAGCTTGCCCTCGGTGCCTTTGGAAATTTCGCGCTCGCTGGCGATGGCGGATAAAATATCGCTGCCCGCGGTGTGGAGTTGTTTCAGCAATTCCTGTTCATAACGCGTCACGTCCTTGATCGCGACGCTGTCCAGATAACCGCGCGTACCGGCAAAAATCACGACGACTTGTTCTTCGACTTTCAGCGGCGAGTATTGACCCTGTTTCAATAATTCCGTCAGACGCGCGCCGCGCGCGAGCAGGCGTTGCGTTGAAGCATCGAGGTCGGAGGCGAATTGTGAGAAGGCTTCCATCTCACGGAATTGTGCGAGTTCGAGTTTCACGCGCCCGGCAACCTGCTTCATCGCCTTGATCTGCGCGGCGGAACCGACACGCGAAACCGACAGGCCCACGTTAATCGCAGGTCGCACGCCTTTATAAAACAAACCTGTTTCCAAAAAGATCTGGCCGTCCGTGATCGAAATCACGTTCGTCGGAATATAGGCCGACACGTCGCCCGCCTGGGTTTCGATGATCGGCAAAGCGGTTAAAGACCCGCCGCCCTCAGCGTCCGACATTTTCGCTGCGCGCTCCAGCAGGCGCGAGTGCAAATAGAATACGTCACCGGGATAAGCCTCGCGGCCTGGCGGACGGCGTAGGAGCAAGGACATCTGGCGATATGCCACCGCGTGTTTCGACAGATCATCGTAAACGATCAGCGCGTGCATGCCATTATCGCGGAAATATTCGCCCATTGCCGCGCCGGTATAGGGCGCCAGGAATTGCAGCGGTGCGGGATCGGACGCCGAAGCCACAACGACGGTGGTGTAATCCATCGCGCCGGCTTCTTCGAGCGTTTTCACGATCTGTGCGACCGTCGAACGCTTTTGTCCGATGGCGACATAGATGCAGTATAATTTTTTCTTCTCATCGCCCGATTGGTTGACGGATTTTTGGTTGATGATGGTATCAAGCGCCACCGCGGTTTTGCCGGTCTGGCGGTCACCAATAATTAGTTCCCGCTGGCCGCGGCCGATCGGCACCAATGCGTCAATCGCTTTAATGCCGGTGGACATGGATTCCGTGACGGATTTACGCGGAATAATACCGGGCGCCTTGTCTTCTGCGCGGCGGCGTTCCGTGGACATCACTGGACCTTTGCCGTCAATGGGATTGCCCAGCGCATCGACAACGCGGCCCAACAAGCCTTTACCCGTCGGCACATCCACAATGCGGCCGGTGCGGCGTACGCTATCGCCCTCGCGCACCGAACTATCATCGCCGAAAATCACCACGCCGACATTGTCCAATTCCAGGTTCAGCGCCATGCCGAACAGACCGCCATTGGTGCCGTTCGGGCCGGTGAATTCCACCAACTCACCCATCTGTACGCGCGCAAGGCCATGCACGCGCGCGACACCATCGCCGACCGATAGGACGCTGCCGATTTCGGCGATGTCGGGTGCGTCGTTAAAATTCGCAATTTGTTCTTTCAGAATGGCGGTGATTTCGGCGGCACGGATTTGCATTTGGTTCTTCCCCAGGATTTTAGTTTGTTAAGCGGCTTGGGTGGATTTCAACTGGCGTTCCAGGCGCGATAATTGCCCGGTCAGCGAAGCATCAATCAACCATGAATTCAGTTCAATTTGCATGCCGCCCAGGAGATTTTCATCCACCTCCGTCGTCATGCGCACATCACGGTCCAGTTGTTTGGACAATAATTGTTGGATTTCAGTGACGGCGGCGGCGTTCAATGGCGCGGCACTGGTGAGGCGCGCATTTTGAATGCCCGCAGCATCGTCGATTTGGCGTTGTACGGCGTCCAGAATTTTCGGCAGCAAGGAAGCGCGGCCCGCCTTGGCCAGGACGGACAGAAATTGCGCGGTGATATTGGAAAGGCCCGCTTTTTTCGCAGTGCCATGCAAGGCAGCCGCCATAGCAGCGCCCGGAATAGTAGGATCGTTTAGCAAAAGCGCGATGCGGCCGTCGTTCGCCAGACTGGCTTGCAGTTCCATAGCTTCGGCGGCAATTTTCACACGTGCGTCTTCGGCGGCCAGTCTCCAGGCTGCCGCATAACGGCTGATTAAAGTACTATTGTCTGAACGCTCAGCCATCTATGTGAAATCCGCCCTGTTTTGCTCACTGAATAAGCTCATGATTACGGGCGGTTCTTTAGCATTCAGGTGGGTTTTGCGCAACTGGGAAATCAGGTTTTTCTGAAATTTGGCTGGCGATAAAGATTTTTAATTTGTCAATGATTTGGTTGAAAATTAACATTTTGTTTGATCCATAAGAGGTTGGCTCTTTGTTTTGTGGCCGCTTGTTTGGGTATTTTATTGGTCTGTTCCCTTACACGGGTTGCCATGCTTAACGCAATTAACAATCCATTTGAAGGGTTAATGTCCTCACGATCCATAAGACTGGAAAGTGTGGAATGTTGGCGGGTAAAACTTACGCGTGCTTTAACCCGATCTGTTTTCGGTTTAAATCTAGAGCAGTCAAAAACGGTAAATTCTATGTTTTTATGTCTTTTATGGTTGGTTAAAAAATCAACCACAGGTTTTATATGCGCTTCACCAATAACAGCATAGACACCAACCTTGCTCTGTTGGGCAGCGGAGTAAATCGCTTCAGCCATAGCACTTTCGGCTTCAGGATCCATTAATTTAGGATTTTCCGGATCAGCCACTATGTCAACACCGGCAGTACGCTTTTGATGCTGTGGATCGCCTGGATAAATTTTTGTGCCATCCAAAACTTGCAAAGGATGTAAAAAATCTGCATTTACTACTTTATTGATATCCACCGCTTTAATATATTGATTTAATAGAAGCGCCAATATAGCCTGACGCTGAACCAATGGATCCATTCCCCCAATGAAGTTTTGTGCATAAGGAGAAACAGATAAATCATTTGATATCCGTTTAATTTCGTTTTGCATTTTGGTACCGAGTGCATGAAATTTTGCAATTTCTTGCGCGTCCATTTCAACCACCGCGGAAAGACCAAAATCTTTTGCCTCCACTTCAACAGCAGCTTCATCAGCAAATGCGTTTAAAGTGTTTTGATGGCTTTCAGCTATTAAAAATACCGCCTTTTTATGGTTTTTGCGTGCTTTAGTGGTCAATTTATCAATTAGATTATAGATTTTGATATTTTCCCTGCCAACGTCTTCTCCAGTTATTGGCAGAAGAGTATTGGATGTAGTCGGAGACGGCGTGGCAGGATTGCTGAGCGTAGGCGATGCAGATTGCGCCTTCGCGGGTTGTTGGGGCGGCGCGGTTTCTTTGGGTATATTACTTGAATGGCAGGAAGCATTGGCAAGCACTACAAATGCCAAAGACAAAAGCTGTAAAGCTTTTGCAGATTTAATTTTGTGAATAAGCTGAAACATGTAAAATCCTTTAGGTATGAAGTGCAACCCCTTAGCAAGTTACGGTTATAGAAAGCAAGGAATTTTATCCAGAAATCCTTGTATGTTCCGCCTGAATCCGGCCATTTGGTCGGCCCACGTCATCCGACACGCGGATGATGTCATCGTTAAATGGCGTCGTGACTTCGTATGAATAAATATCGGTCATAGCGCGCAGGCGGTGCAAAGTAGGTGGTTTAACCTCAACCGCCGAACCGGGCGGCAAAAGTTCTTCGGCCAGATCGGCCGCTGTGACATCGTCATTCGCCACATCCGCCGCGCATTTGTAGACTAGCGTGGTTTCACCGACCAACAGCAAGCTCGTTTCCTCTTTAAAATGATGATATTGTAGGCTAGTTTGGTGACCTTGTTTAATATGCACTTCTTTAAAAACAAAAACCGGGTTCTCGCCGTTCAGCCATAGTTCGTGCCCCCAAGGTTTATTGACGCGGTAATATTCGCCCGCGCGCGTGATTTTGGAATTAATTTCTATTATTGGGTTTTTTACGCCCGCCACCAGCACGACCGCATCTCCGTGCGCGCGCCATTCGGTGGGCAGATAATTTTCACCATGCCAGCTGTCGCCGGGTGACAAAATGATTTCACTATTCGTCATGCTGATATTCGCAGAATGATGCGGGGGTAAGAAAACGGAAACCATATTCAAAAAATCCGGCAGTGTAAAACTTTCGCCGTCATTCAAACGGTGACAAGCATAATAATAGGGATCATAGGGCGGAGCGGCGAGCACGGTGATGCCCGCGCCGGCCGTCAGGATGCGGATGCCATCCATAAAGATTCTCTAACGTTTCCCATGTTCTCATGCGCTTGGCCTATTAGGTTAAAGGCATGCAAATAACGTTCCATGCCGCGGCGGATAGCGGCACATAAAACTTCGTCCAGATCAATTCCGCGGTCGGCTAGGTAACGCGCCGCAGCCGTTTTCATTTCCAAAAATTTTGGCGTGGAGAAAATATAATGCCCGGCGATGATGGATTTTTCCATGTCATCGGCGGCAGAACCCTGCATCATCCATTTGTGCCATTTGCCGCTTTCATGTGCGATATCCAAAATTTCTGCCGCCAGGGCACCGGCGCCGTTATGTTCCAATACGTCAACCAAGGCGGTCGTTTCAATGACGCCGAATTCTGGTGCGACATTGGCCGCATCAATGCCCCATTCGGGATGCATGGCCAGCGCTTTGTCAGACAAATAATCCGTATTATGCTGTTTTAATTTAATGCCATTGCGTTGGCATAGCGCAACAAATTGTGGCAGGGCGTGGCCGGGCGGCAGGCGATGCGCGCGCGCGATCCAGCCATCCATAGGGCCTACGTTTTGGCGCTCCATGACTTTGGTGCCGGTTTGCATGACGGCGTATTCTGGCGCGGGAATATTTGCCGCGCGACAAAATTCCATAATTTCCAGAATGAATGTTTCGGTTTGCTCCGGCGGCAGCGCGCCGATCAAGCCTTCATCCGTGCCGATTTCAAAGCTAACTTTTTTGCCCGCCGCCACCGCCATGCCGTGGCAGGCCGTCAGCAGTTCTTTGGTACGGTGGGTAAAGGTTTGCAAATCCGCGCCGCCTTGGCCCACTGGGTTTTTGTTGGGATCGATGTGCAACAAAGTGAAACCGGACAGGATATCCGCGTGGTAAGATTCCAGCGCGCGCGTCATGGCTTCAGATTCATTTAATTGTTCCTCGCCTTCGCCTTGCCAGGGGCCGCCGTGATCGCGCGCCAATCGCACCAGGCCGCGTGGGTCCAATCCGCGTATGAATTCCGCGAAGGCTTCCGTCGTCCAGTTGTTGACATAACCACGGCCCAGAGCGGCGCATTCTACCTGACGTCGACTGGCGATCAGCGTAATGGGGATATTGTATTGATAGGCCAGCGCAATCGCCGTGCGCGTGACATTCACACTCATGGGACCAATGCAAAGCTCAGTTGCGCGGGGGGCAGGGGACACAGATCTCATCACGGTTCAATAAGCCTATATTTTACTATAGATAAAGCAGAGATTGCAACAGGGGCATGCAGGGCCAAATTTTGATTTTCACGTGATTTATGACCCAGAGCAGATCGAGACAATCATTTACTCCCAATAGAGCTAGACGTAATTGATTTGTGAGTAGTGTATGAGAAAACAGTAAAAACTCACCTTGGGATTGAAGGTGCCTATATAAATTCACCTAAGTAAGATCGGGTTTTGTGGCGTCTGATTGCGCTGCTTCTGCGTAACATGGCGGATAATGTTTTATTTTGCTGCTATCTCCGCTATAATCTCCATATGAAAAATCATTTTAAAGTGCTGGCGACCATTGTTTATGTATTGGTCATCACGGGCTGCAGCGGCATGCAAACTTCGGATGCGGCGCAGGTGCAAAAGGGTTTTGCGAATTGGCGCGCGGGTTATTTGGTGCAGGCGGAACAGATGGGAATTTCGGCGGAGACACTCGCGCGCGCAAAACCGTTTTTGACCTATAATGAAAAGGTTGTGCGGCTGGATCAAAAGCAGCCGGAAAAGGTGCAGACTTTCGCGGAATACGTGGCAGCCACTGTTACGCCTGCGCGGATTGCCAAGGCACGCCAGGCCTATGCGGATCACCGTGACTTATTGATGCAATTAACACAGACCTATGGCGTGCCCGGCAATATTATCATCGCACTATGGGCTAAGGAAAGCGATTTTGGCCGTGTTCAAGGGAATAATAATATTCTCTCTTCGCTAGCCACGCTGGCCTATGACGGACGGCGGCGCGCATTTTTCGAAGGCGAACTAACAAATGCCTTGCGCATGACGGAGGGCGGTATTGATCCGAAAAACCTGACCGGTTCATGGGCGGGCGCGATGGGGCAATGTCAGTTTATGCCATCCAGTTATCTGAAATATGCAGCTGACGGCGATGGGGATGGCCGCTCGGATATTTGGCATAATGATGCGGATGCGTTAGCATCAATTGCAAATTACCTGCATCAAAATGGTTGGAATCCGAATTTGCCTGTGGCAGAGGCCACCACTATTCCCCAAGATTTTGCTCCTAATCTTATAACCGATAAGGTTGAAAAGACCAGTCAGCAATGGTATGCAATGAACGTTGTGCAGTCAAATGGGACGGACGATCCAGCCTTGTTAGCTGCTACCGCATCGGTGGTGCAACCGGATGGAATGGGAAGTCAGGCTTATTTGGCGTATGATAATTACCGGGTGCTGATGCGCTGGAACCGTAGTTCTTATTTTGTTTTATCCGTCGCCACGTTGGCAAGTGAAATTAACCCATAAGGCAAATTTTGATGAAATCATTTCGGACTTTTTTATTAACAGTCTTCGGACTTTGTGCGCTATCGGGTTGCACCTCGGGGGAATTGGCGACATCGCTTTTCAAAGAACAATACAAACCGCAATATAAAGTCGGCAATCCATACGTGGTGGACGGCAAATTATATTATCCCACCGAAGTCGCGAATTATGTTGAGGAAGGTGATGCTTCGTGGTACGGACCCGGTTTCCACGGCCGCATGACGGCGAACGGCGAACAATTTGATACGGGCGATATGACCGCAGCGCACCGCACCTTGCCGTTGCCGTCCGTGGTGCGTGTCACTAATCTGGATAATGGAAAAACCGTTTTTGTGCGCGTGAATGACCGCGGGCCGTTCAAACGTAACCGGATTATTGATGTGTCTAAATCTGCGGCCAAGGCGTTGGATTTCCACAGTGCGGGCACGACCCGGGTGCGCGTTGAATTCATGCCGAATGAAAGCCATATTGTTGCCGAAGCGGCCAAGCAAGGTACGGTTATTCCGTTGGCAGATGTTCTGGTGCGTACGAACGGAGACCGTGTGGTTGCAGCCACGAATGTGACGCCGCCGATTGTGGATGAATCGGATAATTCCGCGAATTATCAGAATGCTTCTTATCAAGTGCCAGGCGCAGGTGATAATCCGCCTGCCGTCATCAGCGCCGATGCTGTGAATACGCCTTCAAATGTTCTGCGCGAACCCGTGGGTTATAGTGCCGGCGGCAAGACATCATTTGTGCCGGCGGCGGTGCACAGCAAAACTCAGCATACGGTTTATATCCAGGTTGGTGCCTATGCGGACCGGCAGCACGCCGCGACGGTACAGAAAAAACTGGCGCGCATCGGGGTGGCACAAATTGATACTATCAACCGCGGTGGCACTAAACTGTACCGCGTCCGCTTGGCCGCCGCCGATCCCGCCAGCGCGCAAAAGACGTTGAAAAGCATGGATAAATTAGGCTTTAACGGTGCGAAAGTCGTTAGCCAGTAATTATAGCGTTGGTGGGTTAGCAGGTCGCGGCAATGTTTGTGGTGCAGTCTCAGATGTGTTGCCGCCCGGGCGTAAAAGCGTCTCAGCGCCGGTTGGCGCGCTGGAGGCTCTGGGTAATTCTTCTGGGCTCGCGGGACGTGTCTTTGCTTGCCTTCTTTTCAGGGTTATTAGTGGACTTGTTATTGGGAGAAAGTCGAAGAGATATCTGTAATTCGTAACCTTTCCAATATTCTGGCCATTTGCGGGATTTATAAAAACTGCATCTTTGCCATCCTTTTGTGCAGTATAGTCTCCTTTAAATACTGAACTGCTAATAAACTTACGCGCACTATAAACTTCGGTAGTAGAGCGTCTAAGGCCCCGTATTAATCGATGGCACCTTGCACGATAAACCAGACAGCTCAAACCAAATGATACCGCAAGAGCTGCGGGAATTTTCAATTCATTGGGAGCAAACCTAAGAAGATGATCCATCAACATTAAACTTGGAACTATCCCACCGAAAAAGCCGACAAAGCCAAGCCCGGCAGAAGCAAGTTTAACACCTCGACGCTTTGCTTTTCCTATATCTACCTCAGGCGCTCCATTCAATATTTGTATAGCTTGTAATAGGGGTGCATGTGGAAACAAGGGAACGTAAGGTGCTATTCCAGGAGGTAGCGGCGGTACGGCGGGAATTTCATCCTTCGGTGTTTGAGTTGTAGGTTGTTGTTCCAAGGTTTCCTAAGATTGTTAGTGCATTATAATTCAGATATCTGGACATCTATACATAAACTGCTTCATTAAAACCAGAACTATTTTTAAGATTTTTCGTGTTTTATTTCATCCTAGGATGACAAGCGAAAGAGCCCGAAATATTAGAATTTAGAATTCAAGGGAATCCATTATTTCTGCAGCTTAGGTCAATAAATCCTCAACCACCATGCAGAAATAATGAAACCAGCACAGATGGATTTGCTGGATAATCGGCGTTACGCGTGTGGCGGCAGGCAATAGGATATCGGCTAGTTCGGCGCATTTACCGCCGCCTTCGCCCGTCATGGCAATCGTGGTCATGCCCAATTCCTTGGCTGTGCGCAAAGCCGCCACGACATTTTTGGAATTACCGGATGTTGAAATACCGATCAGCACTGCCCCCGCGCTGCCATAGGCTTGTACCTGTTTGGAAAAAATTTCTTCGTAACTGTAATCGTTGGCGATGGCGGTGATGGCGACAGAATTATCGGTTAGCGCGATGACGTTATAAGGTTTGCGTTCCTTGAAAAACCGGCCGACCAGTTCGCCCGCGATATGCGATGCATCTGCGGCGGACCCACCATTGCCGCAGGTGAGTAGGGTCTTGCCGCCGCGTAATGCAGTAACGGTGGCATCAATTGCCTTATTCATCGCGATGCTGATATCATCCGACATCGTCGCATTAATTGCGGCAACGGATTGATGCAAGTAGTCATTCAGAGATTTGGGAAGTTCGTAAGAAGTCATAGTCAAATTTTATCCGATAGCCACAGCAGAGACAATCCATCGATCACAGAAAGCTTAAATATTTGAAGAATGCTATAAGCTCAGCGTTAAATACGACAAAATTGAATGGCTTTAGAGCCCCATAAAAACTCGACAGCGCGATAAAATCTGCTATAACTGCCACGCCCGGCCAAAAAGTTGGGTTACTCGGCAAGGCCGGGAAGTTAAGGCCTTCAGCCCAGCAACTGAAGGAGGTTTTGAGGAGATGTGGCCGAGAGGCTGAAGGCGGCGGTTTGCTAAACCGTTATAGGACCTTAAAGTTCTATCGAGGGTTCGAATCCCTCCGTCTCCGCCATTTTGATATTTCAGGACATTCCGAGAAGTCCGAAATAGCTTGATTTTCCAATGAAAATATAATTTTTTTATTGCATTTCGAAGGTAATTTGCTGTATTTATCGATGATAGGTCACATTTAATAGGTAATTAAGCTGGAGAGTATAATTGAAACATAATAATCAAATAATTTCTGCTGCAGATCAATCTAATCCAGATCCTTGGGATCAATTATTGGATCTTGTGCTTTTAACTGAAGTCGGGATGAAGATTGCAGCCCACCTGTATTTGGAGGGAAGGGTAACCCGCGTAGCAGGCAGGCCTTTAGACGTAATGGATATCCAGCAAGCTTTGTCCTTTATGAGGGGGAAAGAAAAAACCCACCCAGTTCAAAAGATTTTTAAGCAATCTCCAATTATTAACGCTTTATTCGGAGCAGAAAGGGATTTAGGGCTTTCTCAATTATTAAGTAATCAGAGAGTTAATAATCTTCTCCCAGGCGGCCAATACATATCGGATAGAGTTCATTCTTGTTATGACGCATGGATAGGTTTTTTTATTAATAATTCTCCCGCCTTGCAAAACATAAATCGAAATGACAGGTTGGGTGCATATGCTGTTGCCTTGAGAGAACACATTAGAGAGATGGAGCAGACAGAAACTGAACAAGTTCTCCATCTGCCAGTTCATGGCAGTTGGTATAAGAATTTTATTGAGAGAAATGGCATTCCTGAACAATCTGAAATTTTTTCAATATTAGCAGTTGCCGCCGCCACTAAATTTTTTGATCAAAGTCCCGGAAACTTCGTCTCCCCGCCGCCAAAATTGTTATCGTTTCTTGAAAATTTCAAAGATCTATCTACGGCTGACGGCGATTTACCATTTCTTATAAACACAGATTTAAGCAATTTCATATATAATTCTCATTTAATTTTTTCAGAAGCTCATGATTATAATCACTTAAATGCCAATGGGCAGGCGCAAGCTCTAGTCGCATTTGTTTTGGGGGTTCTTTATATCCCAGAAGATAATTGTTACTTAGACTTAGATGATCTCGCTAATGTGCTTAAAATTAAATATCACATGATGGATGAAGCATCCACTCGCAAGGTAAAATTTTCTTTAAGAAACGTCGGAGATTTTCATCTTGGCCTTGGTAAGGTTGCTTGGAACAATATTGAAAATGCTCACGCACATATGGCTTTAATAGCTTTTAAAAATCAAAAAAACGCGCAAAATGCGATCAATGCAGTATTAAAGCATGATATGACCGTTTGGGATAATACATGTATTCAAGGCTATGTTGGTACAGCCGTTGCCAGAAGACGCTTTAACGAATGTTTATCTTATAATTATGATTTAGATTTTGCCGATCTTGATGCTAACGGTATTCCCGTATACAGGCCACAAGGCGACACATTTCCTGAAAAGCTTTTTTCAACTTATTTAATGGTGGCAAAAAGTGATCAATTGCCAGATCCACAAAAATCGCAAATCTACCAAGTTTACCCAGTTAGTCATGAATGGCGATTAAATTTTGCTAAGCGTATAGAAAATGGGGATATTATTGCAATCAGAAAAGGTCCAGGAAATGAGCCTATTTATATTTTAAATCGCGACTACACAGTAAGCACTTTATATGATCATCCTATTGCTTGCTTTTGGGGATTTTCAGGTGCTCCTCGAGCAAATCCACTGGAATTATTTCAAGCGCCGCCATGGCAAAAGCTTTTGGAGCCCTGCCGCCCGCAATCCGCAGTATTAAGCCGAGATCAAATTAATAATTTGATGGATGTTACTAATCCATATTATTTTACCGAATATCCAGCCATTCCAGATCTGAGCGCAGAAGACGCAATAAGGCAGAAAAGGATTAGTGCTGAGCAACCTAAATTATTAGGCATTTTAACAGATGCGGCACAGGATGCACGATATTTGGTCTCTGCTCAAAATGATTTGATGCTGGATGCTGCACGAGATCTTTTCTTCCGAATGCAGGGGTTGCTGTCATTAAATCGACCAGATGTTGAATTAGGTAATCATTTCTTGGATCAGCATTTGGTGCCAGTTCATCATGTTTTAACTTCTTTTTTGCAACCGTTAGGTGTTGAGGCATGGGAAGGATTTCAAGATGCTAGTTTTTCGGGCGATCCGTGGCAAGATCTCAGAGATGCTGCCGAACAGTTCCGCATCGCAATAAAAAATATTACGGACCCGATTAAGCAAGAGATTCTTAAAAATACTATTTTGAATGCAATCCAAAACTTGCAGCAAACATTAGACGGATTTGCGCTTAAGTTTGGGGATCAGAATCGTCAGTCGTTAGAGCTAAATCAATTACTGATCGTCGCGGAAAGAATGACAAATGGGGAAACACCAAATGATCCCACAACTCCGCAAAATCCTGAAGTAATGGTGCGATTATTAAACGATGCCAGAGATGCAGTTCAAGACGCTATGGATGGGGCTAGGATAGATGGAGTGCCAATCGATTATGTAACCTCTACGCTAACACATGGTAATTCTCAGCCTACCACTTCAGCTTTGCCGGATCACATCCTGGAACAATGCTTGGATAAGTTAGAGTTGATTCATAGAAGTGTTTTAAGTTTAAAGAGAAGTCAGGAAGGGCCAGCTGGCGTTGTCGTTGTGCCGGCTGACCTGTTACAAACTCATGATGCCAGCCAGCGAGTACGTTATGCGCAAACAGATGCCCCAGATGTCGTGCACCAACATCTAGCCTACGCACGCAATATATTTGATCGCTTGAATATTTCCATCGAAGCCATTTGTTCATTCGTTGAAGGAATGTGTGGTAGAGAGACTATGCCGCGTTCCCGAGTGGAAACATGTATGGATACGAGAAATAATGTAAGCTTAGACGAAGCTCAATTATTAGTTGGTATCGCAAATGAATTGGTTGACCGTAGGTTAGTTATTACAATTGGCAGAAGCAATATCAGGACTATTGTTCCAACTCCAAATATTTGGAACGGCCTACCTGGAGAAGTGAGCGTGGATGTCCTTAGGAGGGACGGCCCAACAATTCAAATGCATTCGAAATGCCCTGAAGTTTCATTGGTCATTGGTGCAAACGGCAGAGCAAAATATTTATGTCTTGGGGAACATGCACCGTTATCTAATGTTCTCGCTCTTTTCCACGATTTAGGCATTACCAGTCCACAGCCAACCACTGAAATTATAAGCAGAACATTACCTGCACAGCTTGGCCCAAGCCCTTAGTATTACAGTATCTCGTTTGGAGCAGGCATTATGCTTAACTGCTCCGTCCTAAAATCTGATCCCACTGTTTAAAAGACCTCTCGAATCAACAGGTATTTGTAGGATTAGCTTGCGCGGCTAGGCGGCCATCGAAAACCCATACCGCATTGGGCTGCTAATATACCAAACTAAGATGCCATCTATCGTACAAATAGCAAAAGCCATTGTGCTCTTTGCGAATTAAGCAATTTTCACGATTAATCTTCCTAAGGTTAGAATTACCAGTATCTTCTTTAGTAATTCTAGTTGCTGCAAATAATGGCGTGGGGTCGTTGGACTTCCTGCATTCAAAGCAGGATTCAAAAGCTTTCCAGAAGATTTCCTGATCAATCATTGATCGTTGAGTATAGTTATCTAGGCATCCTATTTTGCGGCCGTCACCACAATCGTGCCCTTCATTATAGGGTGCATGGTGCAAAAGTAGTGATAGGTGCCGGGTTGATCGAAAGTCGTTGAAAAACTTGCACCACTATCCAGCGCAGCGGATTTAGTCTTGGTTTCAATCACCATCACGCGGTGTGGCGTATCATCTTTATTTATCCAGGCCACTTTAGTGCGGACGGGAACGGAAATTTTTACTGGTGCAAAGGTAAAATTTGAAATCGTAATGTTGGAAGTTTTAACAGCCTTGGCGGTATCGGGATTGCTGTCGGCAACCATCATCATGTGTATGTTCTGAGTTGGGGCAGGCTCAGCCTGGCTGCTTTGGGCATAGGCTGAACAATTAACAGTGAGGATACCAAAGGTGATGGCGAGGATAAATCTTTTTTTCATTTATCTTTCTCCGTTAAGCAAGTGTTGCATCGTTGATGAGCAGTCTGGGTTGATTTGGCGTTACCGAAACCGTTGTTACGCCCAGATAATCCTTCAACTGTCCGGCGGCCACGACCATTGGTCCTGGCGCGGGCGCGGTGCCTGGTGCAGGTTGCGCAAACCCCGTTGCGCGTGCGGTGTGGAAAGACACATTACCTTCCACTTTCTGTAAAACCTGGTGGATATGTCCGTTCAAAACAGTGACTGAACCAAATCGTTTCAGATAACTGAGTGCCTCACCGCTATCCTGTGTGCCCCAACCCCATTGTTTATAGACCGTCCACAGCGGAATATGCGCGAAGACCACAATTGGTGTTGATGCACTGAGCACGGACAAATCATTTTTCAGCCAATCCAATTGTGCCTGGCCGAGATTGCCCATGCCACCCGCTTTCAGATCAACAACATTTACCAAGCCAATAAAGTGCACCCCCTGGTCGTTAAAGCTGTACCAGCCCGCGCCCTTGGTGCCTTTGCCGTAGCGGTCCATGTAAAGTTTACCGTTATTCTCATCCACCATATCATGTTCGCCTGGCACATAATGGGTTTCAAATCCAGACTCCTGGACCATTTGTGCCGCAGTATCAAATTGCTCCGCCTTGGACAAATGCGTAATGTCGCCAGTGTGGATTAAGAAAGACGGTTTCGCGACACTGTTTTTCAGGATGGCAAGGCCGTCGCGGAAAGTGCCGGAAGAATTGGGATTGGCCGCCTTATCAAAACCAATATGACTGTCGCTGATCTGCGCGAAAGAAAAACTGCTGACGGTCGCTGCTGCGCCTGACCTGCCATCCAAAGTGTCCATCGAAAACGCGGTTGGGATGCCTGCCACCAGCGCCCAGACAACGCCCGGCCCCCATGCCATACATTCCATGACTTTGCGGCGGCTGACTTCCAAATCCATGATGACTCCTGCCGGTTAGGTGGCGTTCAATAATCCCTTAACCACCGACCCCGTGGTTTTATTCCCAAAATTATTTCTTCCTTGGTGGGAATAATTTATTTGCAGGCAGAATTAATCAAGATAATATCCACGCGTGTCCCGCCACCAAGCTGTTGCCCGATTTGAACGCCTGTGTCTGCCACATTTGGATGCGGCGTATAACTTGGCACTTTGGCTGTGCCGGGATGACGGTGCGGCGCAGGATATTGTGCAGGAGAGTTGTTTGCGGGCTTTCAAAGCGATGGCGCAGTTTGATGAACAGTATCCGCGAGCATGGTTGCTGACGATTGTGCGCAATCAGTCATATAATTGGCTGAAAAAATCGGCACAGCAGGTGCGTTTGGATGATTTAGAAGACAACGCTTTGGTTGAATTGTCCAATGCCACAGATACGGCAATGGAAACAAAACAAGACATTGAAGCTGTTCGTGCGGCTATCGCTGAATTGCCAGAGGTTTTTCGAGAGGTAATCGTATTATGTGATATTGAGGGTTTGCCTTATGCCCAGATTGCAGAGATTATTGCCGCGCCGATTGGCACGGTGATGTCGCGCTTATCGCGTGGGCGTGGGATGCTCAAAAAGATATTGGTGGGAGGAAATCATGACCATCGATAAAACAGAAATAACCCCCAAATACACTGCCCTGCGCCATACCGCGCCGCCGGAATTGCATGATCGCGTAATGGCTGCCGTTCACCAAGAGGCATCAAGACCGCCCGTATTTGTGATTTTCTATCAGCGCGTGATGCCGGTGTTGGCATCATTCATCTTGGGCATTGCACTGACATTCTACGTCCAAATTATGCCCGCCACGGACCGTGTGGCAGATGAAGTAGTCGCCAATCATGTTCGATCATTGATGGGACAGCATTTGGTGGATGTGGTGTCTTCGGATCAACATACGGTAAAACCATGGTTCAACGGCAAAATTGATTTTGCACCGACTGTAAAAGATTACGCCACTCAGAATTTCGCCCTGCTGGGCGGACGGCTGGATTATTTGGATAATCATACTGTTGCAGCGCTGTCATATCAGCATGCCAAGCATATTATTAATGTCTTTATCATGCCGGATGCGGGTGATGACGCGGGACCTAAACACTTCAGTCAGCGCGGCTATAACCTGATTTATGCTCGCAAAAACCACATGGTCTATTGGCTGGTGTCGGACCTGAATGCACAAGACCTACAAATACTGGCAACATTGGTAATGCAGTAAATAATGACTAAATCTGCTTTTGTTGAGGTTTATATTAATAAAATTGCCACTTCAGTTTCTGGCAATGATATGCATAAACAATTTGTCAATTATGCATCGTTACTATTGAATAGGGAGCATGATCACAAATTATTCAAACGCATGGCAAGAATGACAGGTATTGAAACACCGTTACTCCTGTTTTGTTCCTAGAAAGAACAAAAAGATTGGATGATGGCGGTTTTTCCAGCGCGGTCCGGTCAGCAGGGGATATCATGAGTTGTCCCCCGTCATTTATATTCGCGCCGGAATTTTTGAATGTGATCGTAAATTTTCTCACGCGAAAAAGGCTTGACTACATAACCTTTAGCGGCATTTTCCTTGGCGTGCTTGACATCATCTAATTTGCTGTTGCCAGTAAGCTTAAGGCATTTCCTTTACCATCATTCGCATAGTAGATCCGAAACTAACCCCTGTTGCATGCGCAACAGACTGTGACATATTAATATTTACTGCTGGGTCAGTTTTAATCGCAATCGCGCAACGCTTGGCCACAAGGCAAGCATCCGAATTTGAAATCGTCAGGATTTGTTTTTTTTGTGCCGTGCTGAAGATCGCGTCAAAATAACTGGCTTCCACGCCCGCGGGGATCAGGATAACTTTGGCATTTGTGGTGGCCAGCTCGCTTGCGCTCACGGGAATAGCGAATAGCGTCACATCTCCCACCTGTTTGCCGGAACCAATTTGCGCAATAAAGCCGTCTGCATCCGCAATGGATTCAGGTCCGTCGCGTAGTACGGCAATTTCTACGTGCCCTTTAGGTGCCCCTTCGAGTAGGCTGACCAGACGGGCAATGACCAAGACATCTTTTTCTGTTACAGCGGCAACCGCAGCATGGGCGGAAGCGGTAACCAATGCGGCTGCCAAGCTAGCCAGTATAAGAAGGTGAGCAAATTTCATATGCTATTCCCTTCTATTAGAATTTCTTTGAAAGCGATAGATAAACTTCCCGATCATTTTCCAGGCCGGAATTCGTCGCCACCCGGGGTGTTAGCAAATTCACCCCCTGGAGCGCAACGGTCACCGTATCATCCAGCTTATAGCCAATGCGGCCCCCCAGCGTGAAATAACGGTCGAGTTTGACAATATCGTAATTGGTGCCGTTAAAAGAAACGGCATTAAAATTGGAGGCTGCTTCGCTGTAAAGATCGGATTCCCATGGACCGTTGGTATATCCCAAATGCGCTTTCATGACGTTATGCGGAATGGTGTCTTGATAATGCAGCGAGACCGGTGAAGGCGTAGCAGAAGCAGACGGATTAAAATTGTCCGTGGTATTTTGATATGTGTAACCCAGGCCCCAATTCCATTTGGAGGAAATTTTCCCATCCAGACCCAATTCAAGCCCGGCAGTTTCCGTATCACCAATGGATGCAGTCTGTATGACCGTTGGGGGTCCGCCAGGTTGCGTCACGCCGCCGATGGCCTGAATATTTTCCGCCTTTTTGTAAAAAAGGGAACTGCGTAACTTGCCGCCGATCGCGCCAATGGCGCGATCGTAACCAATTTCATAATTATGGACAACGACAGGATTAAGGTTAGGATCACCCGCCAGCACAACAAACCCACCAAAAAGAGGTAAATCCAATCCAAAAGAATGCAATGAGGGCGCTTGAATTCCGCGGCCATAAGAAGCACGGAGCGTATCCAAATCTGTTGCCTTCCAAACAAGACCGGTATTGCCACTGACGGCCGTTAAATCCTGATCAAATTGGCTGTTGCTGGTGAATGGCACGGCGGTTTGAAACGGCCCTGAACGGCTGAGCATCAGATGATCCAAACGCAGTGCGTTCGTCCATTCCCATCGCGGATCCATGGCCCAATTCCACATACCGCCAACTGCCGCCACATCATAAGAAACTTTCGCATGCGGGCCCGTGAGCAGATCACTTGTCACTTGATTGTGGCGGTACTCTCCCTGCAAGCGGATGGTATGATCTGTTCCAAGCTTGAATAAGTCTTCCAATTGCGCGACGGTGATCTGGTTCTTTTGCGTCGTCGCGGCAGTCCCTTCATCTTTATTAATATATTGATTGGTATAAAGATTGGCATCAACAAGGCCCACCGTTGTTTCAGATGTCAAAGAGGCTTTCCCAGATATAAAAGATTTGTCAGCAGGTGTTGCGGCGGGTGTCGTTGGCGTGTCATTATCTATTGATCCCGCATAGGAGCCCTCTAGCCGCAGCTGGGTTTTATCATCCAATTGCACAATACTGTCTGCCATGAGCTTGCGTGTACTCGGTGTCCGGAACGTACTCTCTGGAATAAAATTTGTTTTTGACGCTTTTTCAAATTCGTTAAAATCTTCCCGGCCTCCCGAGATACGAATGCTGGCGTTATCCGACAGATCAAAAGTTTTCAGACCATATGCACGGCCATATGCGCCGGTGCCGGCCACCACGCCTGCCTGGCCGACCTTGTCATACTTAGGATTATAGGTCACAATATTCACAACGCCGTCCACCGCATTGAAACCATAGAGCGCAGTGGTGGGGCCTTTCACCACTTCAATCTGCCGGATTTCTTCCATCTCCACGGGGATTAAGGACCAGTCAGTAAAGCCATAGGTATCAATATAAACTTGCCGTCCATTGACGAGGACAAGCAGTGTTGGATTATAAAATGTGTCTTGCCCGCGCACCCCCACGTCCGCATATGACCGTGTGGCTTGCCAGCTGGTGATGCCGTTCACGCGGTTCAAAACTTCAGGAAGCGATGTCACGCCCATGCGGCGGATTTGATCCGCCGTAATGATGTCCAGCCCAACAGGTGCTTCGGATGCTTTTTGCGGCTTGCCGGTGGCGCTGGTGGTGATAGGTTCACCGAACAGGGTCTCTAGCGAGCCATAATCGACGGTTTGCGCTTGCACTGCAGAAATAGAACCAAGCGTGGCGACAAAGATCGCGCAGGCAGAAATTCTAATATTCATGGATTTATTCTCCCATCACTGAATTCGCAACTATGAGTTGTTATATGATTCTTGCGCATCGGTCAGGTGCAATCGCATTAACCTGCAATTTATATTGACCTTTCCAATTTTAGTTCATCACCAAGGAGATGGTTGTGGCCCTAAAGTGCAAATGTTATAGTCGCTCAGATTCAACTTAGGCTTGAATCGAAGGAAATAAACTCACAAAATGCGCAATGCAGCTCCTTATCACGCAGCCAATCCCGGTTTTCGGAACGGTATAGCCGCCAATGCGGCCATTCTACGCCACTGGTTGCGCAATTTTTTACCAATTGTCCTGGTTTCAGCCTTTGGTTGTGGTGTCTCATTTTTTGGTTACACCGGCATTCATATGATGCAAAAGTTAAGCGTGCGGGAGAATTTTACGCATGCAGCAGCCAGTTATATTGATGGCCTGAGTGCGCGCGTGAATGAACAAATATTGTTTGATCCTACGATGGCAAATATTAAAAGCGATGCGGATTTTTTAAAATTGCTGGAAAAACAGGAAAGCTTAATCCCAGTTGAAGGGATTCACAGCGAACTTTTAAATGAAGCCACCTCCGAAAGCCAGATTGACGAGTTACGCAAAAAAGATGCGTTATTTTATGCGGAACCCGTTGTTTTGGGTGGCAAACACTGGCGCTTTCTTGCAACGCCAAAGCCGGGTTACTTCACGCCCCAACATCTGGTGGAATGGATGGTGCTTGGTGGGGGGTTGCTGGCAACGGTGTTGATTGGGGGATATTTTTTCCTGATGATCCGGCAGCGTCAGGCCATCCTGGCGGAAATTGCGGAAAAAGATATTCTGCATCAAGAATTGCAAACAAGTCTTGCTGAAATCAGAATTGCGCAAAGGGAGGCACTGCAGGCAAAAGAACAAGCCGAACGTGCCAACGCGGCCAAAAGCGAATTTTTAGCAACCATGTCCCATGAAATCCGGACACCTATGAACGGTGTTTTAGGCATGACTAATCTCTTGCGTGATACCAGGCTTGATTCCGAACAGCGCAACTGGGTGGATATTATCCAGAAATCCGGCGAAAATTTGCTGAACATCATCAATGATATTTTGGATTTCTCAAAAATCGAAGCCGGAAAATTAGCCCTGGAGCCCATTCGTTTCGATCTGAGCGAAATGATGATGGAAATCACGGATTTGATGTCCTTAAAAGCTGAAGAAAAAGGCCTGGAAATGATTGTGCATTTCTCGCCCGCATTGCCGCAATATACCATCGGCGATCCACTGCGTATCCGGCAGATTTTATTGAACCTGATTGGGAATGCCATTAAATTTACCGACAAAGGTCATGTCTTAATCCGCGTGCATGGAGAGACGGAATCGGATCAGTCTTTGCGCTTGTTTTTTGATGTGGAAGATACGGGCATTGGCATTCCTGTTGATAAACGCGATCATATTTTTGGAAAATTTTCACAGGCAGAAGAATCCACGACACGGAAATTCGGCGGCACCGGCCTGGGTCTAACTATTTGCCGAAAACTGGTGGAAATGATGGATGGCGCCATCCATGTTGATGGTGCAGAAGGTGAAGGCTCCGTTTTTAAGTTCAGCATTTTGCTCTCGTTCGCGCCCGAACAGGCACTCATAGAACCAGCCAATCCTATCTTCACGGAAGATATGAGCAGCCAGCGCGTTCTGGTGATGGATGATACGCCTGTGAATTGTTCTATTTTAGAAGACTATCTGCAAACCTGGCAAATGCGCTGTGATATTTGCAGTTCTGCGTCCCAGGCTTTTGCAATGATTGTCCAAGCGGCACAGGCCGGAGACCCTTATCGCTTCGCCCTGATTGACGCGCGGACGGGCGAAAAAAACGTTTTGCACTTGGCGGATCAAATTCAGGCAGCCCCGGCAAGCCTCAATCCCACAATGATGATCCTCACAACGCCCAGCCATTCCTTTAGTATGTCAGCGCTCATTCAAAAAGGATTTACGGGCTTGTTCACCAAGCCGTTCTTCCCCAACCAACTTAAAACCGCATTACAATTCCTCTCGCGCACTAAAAATCAAGGACAGCCTCTGCCCTGGATGACACGCCAAACGTTAGCAACGTTATTGCAACCCGATACCAATTTTCAGGCGACATCATCTAATTTGTTTCCGGGCCTGCGTGTGCTGGCAGCAGATGATATGAAAGTTAATCTGATGCTCCTTACCAAGGTTCTGGAAAAAATGGGTTGTATCGTATTTCCTGCGACCAACGGCAAAGAAGTGCTCTGGCAGGCACATGAACATCGGTTTGATATTGTGTTTATGGACTGCCATATGCCGGAAATGGATGGGTTTGAAGCGACCGCGCATATTCGTAAGGAAGAGGCCAGACTAAAGCGGCATACGATAATCGTGGCATTGACGGCAGATGCCCTGGTTGGTGACCGTGAAAAATGCTTGGCCGCAGGCATGGACGATTATTTGAACAAACCGTTCAAGCCAGAACAGATTGCCGAAATGATTCGTAAGTGGGTTAAGAAGGAATAGGCACATACTAACAGATCCGATTAGTTACCTACCACGACTTTTCAAAACCATGGTAGTCCACAGGCAATCTGCTCGTCATTTATGACTGTTTTGAAAAAGCTAAATTTTTTATAGAAACATGGGCAGCAAATAATGCTGTGAGTATAGCAAGATAAATTTATTTAAAAAAAGGTTAATCCCGCAGCGCGGAATTAACCTTTGCAAATTAAAGCGTTTTTAAATTAAACGGCCTTCAAATTCGTGGCAGATTCTTTGCCGCGCTCATTGGTGACGTCATAGGATATTTTCTGTCCGTCTTTCAGGCCTTGCATGCCTGCAGCTTCTACTGCGCTAGCGTGCACGAAAACGTCCGCGCCGCCGCCATCAGGTTGGATAAATCCATACCCTTTTTGTGCATTAAACCATTTAACTGTACCTTGTGCCATCTCGGCCTCCTTGAGTGTAGCGCACCTTCGTGCAAAAGCACCGCACATGATTGTGCAGTTTTGATCTTGAACGTAGTGGTATCTTGGGGAAGCCGAATGGAAGCAAGCAAGGTAGACGTAGTATCTCGAACAAGCAGTGTTTAGTGGAATTCAGACCCAACTGCAAGGACTTATACGGGCTAGTTCGGGCACTCGCAGTCCGTTATAGTGCCGGCCATGGCATATTTTCTGCAGCAACTGGTTAACGGGATCACCCTGGGCGCGGTTTATGGCCTGATCGCGCTGGGCTATACAATGGTTTATGGCGTGTTGGGGATGATCAATTTCGCGCATGGCGAGATTTATATGATCGGTGCGTTTTTATCGCTGATGGGTTTTGCGATTTTGGCGCCTCTGGGTTTGCCAGCTGCCGCCGTGGTGATTATCGTCTTGCTGGCTGCCGTGAGTTTGACAGCGGTTTGGGGCGGGCTGGTGGAACGGGCGGCATACCGCCCGCTGCGCGCATCGCCGCGGTTGGTGCCTTTGATCTCCGCCATTGGCATGTCGATTTTTTTGCAAAACATGGTTCAATTATTACAGGGCGCTCGCGTGAAAACCTTGCCGCCACTGATTAATGGCGGCGTAACCTTATTTGATCATCCGGCGGATCATTTCGCCGTTCATCTTTCCTATACGCAGATTTTGTTATGGGTCGTGACGACGGTTTTGGTGGGCGCATTTGCCTGGCTGATTCAAAAAACGCCGCTCGGCCGCGCGCAACGCGCGGTCGCGCAGGATGCTGTGATGGCCGAATATTTAGGAATTAACAGCAATGCGATTATCAGCTGGACATTTATTATTGCGGCGATATTGGCAGCTATGGCGGGCACGATGGTGGTTTTATATTACGGGGTGATTGATTTTTATATTGGTTTTCTGGCGGGCATTAAAGCATTCACGGCGGCGGTTTTGGGCGGCATCGGTTCCTTGCCCGGCGCGCTGCTTGGCGGACTATTGATTGGTTTGATTGAGAGTTTGTGGTCGGCCTATTTTTCAATCGAGTATAAGGATGCCGCGACCTTTATTGTATTATTGTTGGTTTTATTAATCCGGCCCAGCGGCTTATTCGGCCGTCCGGCAGTGGAGAAAGTTTGATGAAAGCGAATGGTATGCGCATGTGGCTGCGTGAAATCGGACTGACAGCTGTTATTGTAGCGGCGGTGATTTTACCGATGTTCGGCATTCGGCTGGATAGCGATGGCGGGCAAATATCATGGCATACGGAATGGCTGATGGCATTTGAATTTTGGCTGGGTGCGGTTGCGCTGCGCGTTGGGGTATTGGTGTTGGCAAAACGCAAAGTTAAACTCTTTAAAATAAAATCCGCACACAGAGAGCATAAATGGTCCATCTGGACGGGCAGGGGATTGATCGCGCTGGCGCTAGTGTTGCCGTTATTGCCGTTTGTTGACCGGCGCATGCTGGATATCGCGATTTTACTCCTCACCTATATCGCGATGGGCTGGGGCCTTTCCATTATGGTTGGCATGGTGGGGCTGCTGGATTTGGGTTATGTCGCGTTCTACGCCATCGGCGCTTATACCTTTGCGCTATTGGCTGTTGATCATAGCTGGTCGTTTTGGGAAACTTTGCCTGTTGTGATGATTTTCGCGGCCACGGCGGCGCTGCTTGTCGGCGGTCCGATTTTGCGTTTGCGCGGCGATTATTTTGCCATCGTAACCTTGGGTTTTGCGGAAATCGTCCGAATTGTTTTGATCAATTTTCAAAGTCTGACGCACGGACCGGATGGCGTCACAGGGGTGCCGCGCCCCAGCTTTTTCGGTCTCGCGAGTTTCAATGTGGGAGATCAAAATCTGCCTGCTTTTCACGATTGGCTTGGCATCGCTCCGGACCCGATGCACCGCCTTATGTTTGTTTATTATTTGTTATTGGCCTTTGCATTGGGCGTGACGTTGTATCTCGGTTGGCTACGGCGCTCGGCGCTGGGTCTGGCGTTTGAAGCGATCCGCGAAGATGAAACCGCGGCTCAGGCAATGGGCGTGAACCGGCCCTTGATGAAATTAATCGCCTATATCACAGCGGCGGTGATCGCGAGTATCGCGGGCGCGTTTTTCGCGGCGCGTCAGGGCTTCGTTAGCCCCGAAAGTTTTAATGCCACGGAAAGTTTTACGGTGCTGGCGATTGTCGTATTAGGCGGCATGGGCAGCCGTTTGGGCGTCGTGATTGCAACGTTGCTCTTGATCGGCTTGCCGGAATTGTTCCGGGAGTTCGCGCAATACCGTATGCTAGCCTTTGGTTTGGCGCTAATGATCCTTATGGTCTGGCGTCCGCAAGGGTTGCTCGCACAGCGTCGCCCCACGCAAATTCTGGAAAGCGCCGCGGAATGAACAACCTGTTAACCGTGCAGAATTTAGGGATGCGTTTTGGCGGTTTGGTCGCGGTGGATGATATTTCTTTTACCGCGCGCGAAGGGAAAATCACAAGTATCATCGGGCCCAACGGTGCGGGTAAAACGACTTTATTCAATTGTTTGACTGGTTTTTACCGACCTGGGATAGGCAAGATCAAGTTACAATCGCATAGCCGTGAGTATGAATTAACCCAAATGTCGGGCTATCAAATTGTGCGTACGGCAGGTGTGGCGCGGACGTTTCAAAATATCCGCTTGTTTCCTGCGATGACAGTTTATGAAAATATGCTGGTGGCCGAACATGGGCGCATCAGCACGGTGAATACATTAAACTTGCGACGTTACCGGCATGAGGTGGCAAAGTCGCGGCAGCTGGCGCGCAGCTGGCTCGAGCGCATGGATCTGATCCCTTTCGCTAACGTGCGCGCGGATATGTTGCCTTACGGCGTACAGCGGCGCGTGGAGATTGCGCGCGCGCTATGCACGTCGCCGGTGCTGCTATGCTTGGATGAACCGGCAGCGGGCTTGAATCCAACGGAATCAGAAAAGCTGGCGCACTTACTGCGCCGCATCTGTGATGAATTTCATATTAGCATTTTATTGATCGAGCATGACATGGCGGTGGTGATGAAAATTTCCGATCATATCGTCGTACTGGACTACGGGCGAAAAATTGCCGAGGGTTCTGCGGACGAAGTGCGCTGCAATCCGGATGTAATTAAAGCTTATTTGGGTGACGCCGATGCAGCTTGAGATTAAAAATCTGCACGCGCATTACGGCGCAATTACGGCGCTACGCGGTGTGGATATTACGGTGCCGTCGGGCGCGATTGTTGCACTGATCGGCGCGAACGGCGCGGGAAAATCGACGTTGCTGGGATGTATTTCCGGTCGTCCAAAACCCACGATGGGGAAAATTGTCATTGGCGGGTGCGATACGACCGGTTTGCCGCCCTATCAAATCGCGCGCATGGGCGTGGCGCACGTGCCCGAAGGGCGGCGGATTTTCCCGCGTCTGACAGTATTAGAGAATTTGCAGTTGGGCGCAGCGCTGGCGCCCAAGGAAAAATTCAAATCCAATCTGGGCAGGGTGACGGATATTTTTCCGCGCCTGAGCGAACGTTTATCGCAGCGCGGCGGCACGCTGTCGGGCGGCGAACAACAAATGCTGGCGATCGCACGTGCCCTGATGGGAGAGCCGAAATTATTGTTATTGGATGAACCCTCGCTCGGCATCGCGCCGATTTTGGTGCAGCAAATTTTTGCGGCGCTGCGCATGATTAACCAGGATGGTATGACCATTTTTCTGGTGGAGCAAAATGCCGCGCAAGCTTTGCGCTTATCGCAATATGGTTATGTGCTGCTGAATGGCCAGGTGCATTTGCAAGGCAGCGGGGATGAGTTATATTCCAATCCCGAAGTCCGCGCGGCCTATCTGGGCGGCGCAATAGAAACGAAAGGTTAGAGGCAACATGAAAAAATCACTCCTTTTGGCAGTATCAATTCTAATTTTATCCACTGCCGCCCAGGCAAAGGATGTTATCGTCGCGGTCGAAGGGCCTTTCTCAGGTCCAGTGGCGAATTTTGGCGAGCAAATGAAGAATGGCGTCGTGCAAGCTGCCAAAGACGTCAATGCTACGGGCGGTGTTTTGGGTCAGAAAATCGTGCTGAAATTTTTTGATGATGCCTGCGATCCCAAACAGGCGGTAACGGTCGCGAACCAAGTTATCGCGGAACAATTGCCGGTTGTGATCGGCCCATTTTGTTCCGGCTCTGCTATTCCGGCTTCACGCGTTTATGCGGAAGAAGGCACACTGATGATTACACCTGGTGCAACCAATCCGAAATTAACCGAGCAAGGGTTTAAAGATATTTTCCGCATGGTCGGCAACGATAATTTACAGGGGAAAGCCATTGCGAAATATGTAATGGCACATTTTGTCGGAAAAAATATCGCGCTGGTGGATGATAAGCAGACTTATTCCAAAGGTCTGGTGGATGTGGTGAAAAAATCGCTAGATGCAGGTGGTGCCAAGATTGTAATGCAAGAACAGGTGAACCAGGGGGAAAAGGATTACACGGCCTTGGTCACGCGGTTGAAACAGGAAAATGTAAATGTGCTGGTTTACGGTGGTTATCAGAATGAAGCGGGCCTGATCCGCCGCCAATTAAGTGATCAGGGATCAGGCCTGGTCATGATCGGCGGGGATGCGCTGTCATCGGCGGATTTTTGGGCGATCACGGGCGCGGCGGGTGATGGGACATTATATACTTCTGCGCCGGATCTAACCAAAATTCCTGGCAATCAAAAGTTGCTGGCGGCATTTAGTGACGCGCACATGAACCCAGATGGTTTCACGCTTTATGCTTATGCCGCGCTGAAATTATGGGCGGACACGGTGAATAAAATCGGGTCCGCAGAGCCTAGTAAAGTTGAAGCGGCATTTCGCGCTAGCCCGCATGACACACCACTGGGCAGCATCAGTTTTGATGACAAGGGAGATATTAAAGATGCCACTTATGCCGTTTACCAGTTTCATAATGGCAAAATGATGCAGATTAGCGACGGTAAATAGTTACGGATAGGCGCACTGATCCGTAGTGACCTCGGCATAGGAACGCGCACTGTTATTGATGGTGAACCGGTATTCAGTTGCGCCCTGGATCACAGAATAATGAATAGGTAAAACCTCTTCTTTATTGACGGTTTCGCCGCCACGTACGGCAATTATAACATGAACCGGTTTTTGTGGGTCATACCAGGACTCCTTGCCGCCTTTTTCATTCACGGCCGTGGTGCCATCCCCGGTAATGGTGATGAGACCGCTGCCGAAACTGACTTTACTTGTTGGTGTTTTGCTTAGCGGTGTTGCAACAATAAAACGTTTGGTATCCGGTGCGCTGCAATTACGCACATTGCTGGTCGCCGCAATGACTTGTTGGAGACGTTCTGTCGTCACGCCAGATGCCAAACGTTCACGCAATAAACGGTTCAGCGCGCGCAAATTGTCATCCCCGATATCTGCCTGATATTGCCTTTCTAATTCATCCAATTTATTTTTTTGAGTTAAGTTGTCGGCGCGTAAGGTAACCAGCTGTTTTTCCATATCGGTTTTATTGTTGCGCAATTCAGACAGTTCGTTTTGCGCTTCTCGGCCCTTCGCGTCCGCCATGTTCTCGCCCAGGTGATAAATTAATGAGAGAACAATAATGCAGATCACGATGACAATCGTCTGGCGCATCGCTTTTTGCACGGCACTTTGGCGCCGCCGCTCATGAGGATCATATAACCGGAAAGACATGACAGGGTTCTACTGGGTTTTATTCGTGGGTGAAAGGGTGTTAAAGGTCGGCGTGGAATAATTCCCCAGATTTTTAAACCCAAAAGTGACATAAAAACTGTCACCGCTGGGCAGGCCGACGCTTTGCGTATAATCGTGTTGTGCCGAAAAGAGAATAGAAAAGCATTCATCCATATATTTTAAGGATGCGCCGCGATAAAGCGGTTTGGCCTGATTATCCAAATCCTCAGTATCATTGATGGAGAATTGCCAAAATTGATTTATTTTCGTGGTTAATGTGTTTTGAATTTGTTGACGTGGAATTGGCGCGCCCGTGGTATCGGTTTGAAACGTTTGTTCATTTTGTTTGAGGAAGGCGTAATTGGTGTTGAGGCGAAGCCAATCAGGCCCCGCATTAAAAGTGGCCTCATGACGTTCAGCAGCAAGCGAAGATTGAGACATACGGATACGGTAATCAATATCCAAATATTTGCTGGGCGCAGCCGTGACTTGTCCAACCAGGTCGGATAGAGGCTCATAAAGCCCGGAAGCTAACGGAAAGGTGTCATTGCCGTTGATACGGTCGCTTTGACCGCCAAAGATAGAAAAATAACCGCCATCGCGGTTGGTAAAACCGCTGCGCAGGCCGTAGGTAACGCGTTCGCCATCTTCTACGCGGTCTAGGCCAGGATAACGGGATAGATTGAATAAATTGGTTGCGTCCAATTCAACATCCTGGCTGTCTTCATTGGGGATGGCAGAATTTTTCACACGCGGCGTGGCTGTGAAGGCAACCAAAGGCTCCAATTGATATTGCACATACTTACCTGTTTTGACCAAAGGCAGTGACGTCTGCCAGTCCAGTGTTGGCGTGAAACGGCTGATGCCGTAATTTTGGCCGTTGCGTGCGGTTCCGACTTCAGCAGCATCGGCGTTTTGGACTTGATAAATATCCTCGCGAATCTGGGCGGTCAAAATACTCTTCAAGCCCAATGGTAAAAACCAATTACGCTGCCAGTTCATATTGCCACTCAAGCGCTGCATGCTTTGCCCGCCGGTCGGGCGGTTGATGCCGAGGAAACTGGTTTCTATGCCCCAGCGGCCGCCCAGCATACCGCCAGGTTTGCCATAATTGCTGTAGTTTATGTAAGGTAACAAATTCGGTTGATCGCCCGTGCTGCCAGGGCGGATATCTTGGAACGCATAGGCATTGATGGCGCCGTAACTGCGACCCCGAAAACGTTCCGCATAGAACCGATTGGTTAAGATTTGATCGCCATAATTATATTTATATTCCTGCAAAAAGTTTTGATCGCTAGTGTAATCCAGATCAAAACCGGCGCGCCAAAGCGAATTAATATCCCACCTTCCTGTGCCGCTGATAAAACCGCGGGATTGATTGCCATGGTTACCGGTATTCGTTTGCAAATCGCTGTTCGTGACGGCGCCATGCAACAGGATTTGCGCATTGGGTAAACGTTCCCGCCATTCAAGGCCGAGCAAGGGGCCTTGTGACGTTGCATAACTAAGTTCCGCAGTCACATCATTTGTTGATGAGAAAGGGTAATAGTAATAATTACGGATCAAGCTGCCGAGATAAGGTGAGGTCAAATAAACAGGCGGCAAAAATCCGGGCGCCTGTTTTACCGAAGGATCAGGCATGCTGATATAAGGCGTATAAAAAACCGGCGTGCCATAAAACTGCATGGTAGAATTATAGAATTTCATTTTTTGTTGAGCGGTGTCATGCACGAATGTTGAAGAATGCATTTGCCACAAGGGTGCATCCTCTGGGCTGGTTTTACATAGATCGCAAGGCGAATATAAGACATCATGCAGGACTTCAATGGATGCGCCCTCATTTCCCATATAACGCTTGCCGCCACGCGAAACCAGGCGGCTGTTATCACTAAAAAGCATTTTGGCATTAATCAGGCTGCCCCTGCTGGTATCGCTGGTAAGCTCAAGGTAGTCGGCAAATAGAATTTCGGTCGGTGCGCCAATGTCAGACGGTTTTGTAAGAATTTGGTTTTGCACCGTCTGAATTGCAGGGATGTTTCCGGGTAATGGATGATTTGCTATATCGGTATTGACGGGCGGTGCGGGCATTTGCATCAGGCGCACATGCCCACGTGCGGTCATTAAGTCATGAGTTTTTGAATAGGTAACCTCATCCGCTAAAAGGATATAGGGCTCACTGATGATTTGTACATTGCCGCGCGCAATTTGTGTATTGGTTCGATCATTATTGCTGACCTCATCCGCGAAAAGCACATAATTATCTGCCTTATGCTGCTGAACCTTAACCTGGGTTCGGGTGAACTCTGAGCCGCGCGCCATAAAAGGCAGCGTAATTACGCATAAAAATACAATAACATAAAAACGCATCTCGCCTTATGGCCGGTAACGAAAGTACAGCACGGCCCCATTCGCGGCAGCACATGCAGTCGCTTGCTGAGCGGTTCCTGGAGGACTTGCTGGGCCGCTGCCGGTCGGTAGACCTGAAAGCTGGCCGCCATAAGACCAACCAATTATACCGCGCTCATTGATCATGGTTTGGGTGCCGATGAGTTTAGGCATTAGAGCCAGACAAGTTTTTTGTGTGGTAGCAGCACCAACCATTGAAGCAAAACTAATATCAATCTCAAACACATCATAAATCGTGTTTCCATTGATGACTTCAGGTGTTGCGGAGTTTTGGATAGAAAAATCATAACCGAGCGGAGAATTAAAAATGCGGGTCGTACCGCTTACACTTTTGTAACTTAGTTCAGATGGCATCAGGCCTTGGTTGTAAAGGTTGGTAGATAGGTCACTTTGGGGTGATGTAAGCATGGCGGATTTTGAAGTTAGGTAATCACGTGCCGCCTGCAGCGTTTTATCGACTACGCCTGCGGTTCTTGAAACACGGTCATTTAAATTTGCACCGGCATAGGCCATCCATATACCGCTGATGATCAGCGCAGCGATCATCAGGACAATGACGGTTTCTAAAATAGTTAGGCCGCGCTGGTTGCGTAAGTAGTTCATGGGACGACTCCTTTCCATCAATGTAATGAAATTACAGCGAGATCACCAGTAAAACTTGGAATCTAGCGGCGCAGGAAGGCTGGAATATCATCGCCAAATCCTTGCGGATCTGCGGCGACGTCTTCGCGTTCTACGGCACGTGGTGGCAGGGTTGGTCTCAATGATTGTCGCGGTTTTGGCTGGACCGGTTCTTTCATGTGTGACGATGCGGGTGTCTTTCTGCGCGTCTTTTCCCCTCGGGCCACTGTCGGGCGGCCGCCGCGTGTCGTACGGGTAGGAGGGGCTTCGCTTGTTTCCAGGCTATCCAGCGTCAGACCTTCAACCGGCGTGGGGAGGACGGTCTGTTTGGTTAGAGCAAAAATATTTTCAAGCAACTGCGCGTCATTCGGTGAGGCAAAGCTGAGCGATAAACCCGACCGGCCTGCGCGGCCGGTGCGACCGATGCGGTGCACGTAATCTTCGCTGTTAAAGGGGATATCAAAATTGACTACGCAGGCGACATCGGGGATATCCAGTCCGCGCGCGGCAACATCGCTGCAAACCATCATTTCCATTTTGCCGGATTTAAAATCCGCTAGTGCTTCATAGCGTTTGCTTTGCGCCATATCACCGTGCAGTTCGCCGACGTTAAAGCCGTGGCGCTTTAACGATCCTGCCAGTATGGCCACATCGCGTTTGCGGTTGCAGAAAATATAGGCGTTATGCACATCCTTCGATTTCAACAGATGCCGCAGCAATTCACGTTTTTGCCGTTCGGCGACGTAATAGAGTTCCTGGGTAATCGTGCCTGAGTCTGCCGCTCGCGCTACAGAAACTTCGCGCGGATTAGACAGAAATTTCTCCGCCAGTTTTCGGATTTCCGGCGCCATGGTGGCGGAAAACATTAGTGTTTGGCGCAGTTGCGGCAACAGCGCGGAAATTTTTTCGATGTCGGGGATGAAACCCATGTCCAGCATGCGGTCGCATTCATCAATTACAAAAACTTTCACGTCTGACAATAAAATCCGTCCGCGTTCGAAATGATCCATCAGGCGGCCCGGCGTGGCGATTAGGACATCCACGCCGCGGTCGAGCGCGCGAATCTGTTCATCCATGCCGTCGCCGCCAGTCAGCAGTGCCCATTGCAATTGATGATATTTGGTATATTTGGCAAAATTATCCGCAATCTGGGAGGCGAGTTCGCGCGTGGGGGCCAGGATCAGGGAGCGCGGCATACGCGCGCGCGACCGGCTGCCGAACAAAATATCAATCATTGGTAAAACGAAGGCCGCGGTTTTGCCAGTACCCGTTTGCGCGCAGCCGACCAGATCGCGCCCCATCAAAATAATGGGGATAGATTTTTCCTGAATGGGCGTAGGTGTGACATAGCCCGCATCCGTCAGTGCGCGCAGGGTTTCATCGGACAGGCCGAGGTCGGTAAAGGCGATTTTCTCCGCTGGCGCTTCAGGTTCCATATTTTCAGAATTCATAGCATTGGCTTACAGAAATATGCTTGGCGTGCAAAGATAATTCTGCGTAATAAACTGGAAATGTCCATCCCCGCGCTTTTCCTGCCCGGTCAGCTGACCGATGAACGCCTATGGGCGCCGATGCTGGCGGCACTGCCCGAAAGCTTGATCGCGCCGCATTTTGTGGAATTGATGCGCGGCGATACTGTGGCGGCGCTGGCGCGCCATGCGCTATCTGGCCCGCCAGAGAAATTTGTTTTGGTAGGCTTGTCGTTGGGTGGTTATGTGGCCTTTGAAATGCTGCGCCAGTCGCCGCACCGCGTGACGGGCCTTATCCTGTTCAATACGTCCGCCCGCGCGGATGAGGAAGAAAAAATCCAGGAGCGTGAGAAGGTTAAAAAGGCGGTGGCCATCGGTCAATTTGTTGGCGTCACCAATCGCTTGATGCCGACGATTGTGCATCCGCGTCAGCTGGGTAATCGCGCAGTGACAGATACTGTCATGCAAATGGCTGGGCATATTGGGCAGGTAGGGTTTATTCGGCAGCAGCATGCGATTATGTCACGGTCCGATAGCCGCGATCTATTACCCCATATTCAAGTGCCAACGCTGGTTATCGGCGGCGATAGTGATCAACGCACGCCGCCGGAATTGCAACAGGAAATTGCGAAGGCCGTACCGCATGCTGAGTTTCATTTATTGAAAAATGTCGGGCACCTTGCCCCACTGGAGGAACCAATTTTATGCGCGGAATTGGTGACGAATTTTTTGCAACAAAAGTTATTTATCCCTCATGCAGTAACACTAACGCATTCAAGCCGTCCGCAATAAACTGTATGGACAGCGCAGCCAAGATAACACCTAGCACGCGCGCCAGAATATCCACGCCGCCCTGGCCGATTACGCGCAGCATCAAACGCGCCGAACATAGGGCGGTAAAACTGATTAAACCCACCAGCAACAGGGCGGCTAGCACGGCTGCCTGGTTCATCCAATCGCCAGCCGCCTTATCCATTAAAAGGATAGAAACTGTCAGGCCGCCTGGTCCAGCCAATAGGGGAATTGCCAAGGGAAAAACGGCCAGATCGCGGTGGTCGCGCGCACTGGCGGAGCTGGCTTCCGCCATATCGCTTTCATGATGGCCCATGACCATCCGGTAAGATAAAAGGAACAATAATAATCCCCCGGCAATCCGGAATGCTTCGGTCGAAATACCAAGGGATTGAATAAATATTTTGCCGACCAAGGCAAACAAGACCATTAAAGTAAAACCAATTAACGTTGCACGCAACGCAAGCCGGTTAGCATTATGGATATTTTGCTGTCCCACCATGCCCAAAAAAATCGTAGCCACCCCAATAGGGTCAATCACAACAAAAAAAGTAATAAAGCTGGAAATAAATAGCTGATATAACGCAATCATCAGGCGCTGGGTGCACTTGCATCACTGGTAGATGTTGCTCTCAGCCTTTGGGGAAGCGAAGAAGTAGTCCGCTCGATAAAATAATAAATAAACGTACAGAAAATAGAGATTAACATGGCGCAGATCCATGAAACTTTTAGGTCAGCACATAAATTTTGAAAAGCGTCTTGCGTAAACAAACTAGGGTCATATTTTAAGATAGACAGACGGCTGTAGCCAAGATACGAGGTCAAGTAACTGCCGAACAAGAAGATATTTAAAAATGCTGTCGTCATCAGTGCATTCCGCATGCTGAGATAAGGAAAATTGCCTTTAATCATAGCGAGGGCTAGGGCGCCGCTGCAGCCTGCTAAAATGGCAACACCCCAGGAAAAATACAGATCTGAATCTTGGCGTGTGAAAAAACCGGCCGCCAGCAGGATCGCAATTGCGACAGAAAAACACATCATACCATATCCGTAAACGGATAAAGCCAACTTCACAGGCTTTTTAGCTTCTGAATCCATGATTCTTCTCCGATACCCAATTGTAAGTGATTTCCAATCCTTCTGCTAGAGGTGTTTGCGCCCGCCAGCCGAGGTCCGTTATGCGTTGATTGTCCAGCAGCTTACGCGGCGTGCCATCTGGACGCGCCGCATCAAATAGGAACCCACCTTTGTAGCTGAGGGTGTTCGCGATATGATGGGCCAATTCAAGAATGGTAACTTCTTGTCCTGAGCCAATGTTAATGTGTTCTGAGCGATCATAAGTTTTTAATAAAAAAACTAAGCCATCAGCTAGATCGTCTACAAATAAAAATTCCCGCAAGGGGGTGCCGCTGCCCCACAAGGTGACTGTGGGCTGGTTGCTGATTTTTGCATTATGAATTTTATGAATTAAGGCGGGAATAACGTGGCTGCTTTCAAGGTTAAAATTATCATAGGGACCGTACAGGTTACATGGCATGGCGCTAATAAAATTCGCGCCATGCTGACGATGCATGGCTTCACAAAGTTTCAGGCCGGCTATTTTCGCAATAGCATACCATTCATTTGTTGGTTCAAGGCTACCCGTAAGCAACGCGCTTTCCAGAATCGGTTGCGGCGAGAATTTCGGATAAATACAACTGGAGCCAAGGAATAGAAATTTTTCTACCTTGGTTTCATACGCGGCCTTGATCGTATTGGTTTCAATCAAAAGATTTTGTAGCAGAAAATCCGCGGGAGCGGCGGCATTGGCCGCAATCCCGCCTACCTTGGCCGCTGCCATGATAACGGCATGGGGTTTGTTGTGAGAGAACCATTTTTCTACGTCAGCCTGTCGTGTCAGATCTAATTCCGCGCGCGGGGCAGTCAAAACTTCACAATCTTCGCTCGCCAAACGGCGTAACATTGCACGGCCAACCATCCCGTTATGCCCGGCAACGAAGATGCGCTTGCCGGCAAGATTATACATTTATGACGCTGTCAAAATAGCTGCTATCACGTTGGATATGCCTTAGATCGTGTTCAACCATATCATTGACAAGTTTTTCAAAACTAATTTCCGGCTTCCAGCCCAGCACACGATGTGCTTTGCTGGCATCGCCAAGCAAATCTTCAACCTCAGTTGGGCGAAAATAACGCGGATCAATTTCAATCATAATACGGCCGGATTTCCGGTCACGCCCGACTTCATTTAATTCTTTCCCGGACCAGGCTATTTCATAGCCGGCAACGGCGAAGGCATGCTCAACAAATTGGCGCACACTATACTGCTTACCGGTCGCCAGGACATAATCATCTGGTGTGGGTTGCTGAAGCATCAACCACATGCCGCGTACATAATCCGCCGCATGGCCCCAGTCGCGCCGGGCCTCTAAATTGCCCAAATAAATTTTTTCCTGCAACCTGTGATGAATTGATGCGATCCCACGCGTGATTTTGCGTGTGACAAACGTTTCGCCGCGCACGGGACTTTCGTGATTAAATAAAATTCCGGATGAGGCGTGGAGACCATATGCCTCCCGGTAATTCACTGTCACCATATGGGCGTAGGCTTTTGCGGCGCCATAGGGACTGCGCGGATAAAAGGGCGTTTTCTCATTTTGCGGCGAGGGCGTGGAGCCGTACATTTCTGACGTCGATGCCTGATAAAATCGTGTTTTATCACGTAAATTTAATACGCGCATGGCCTCCAACATCCGCAGTGTGCCGAGCGCATCGGCATTGGCAGTGTATTCAGGTAATTCAAAACTAACGTGCACTTGGCTTTGCGCCGCGAGATTGTAAATTTCGGTCGGCTGAACTTCCTGGATAATACGGAGTAAATTGGAAGAGTCCGTCATATCGCCGTAATGCAGAATAAAATTCCGGCTTTCGTAATGTGGGTCCTGGTAAATGCCGTCCACACGGCCGGTATTAAAAGATGAGCCGCGGCGTTTGGTGCCGTGAACAATGTAGCCCTTGTTTAATAAAAAACGGGAGAGATATGCACCATCCTGGCCAGTCACGCCGGTAATCAGTGCAACGGGAGGTTGGGTTGCCATGGATATGTTTTCTAGCCGGTTATTTCATAAAAACAAGGGCCAGCATTGCTGGCCCTTAAAAACAATTTTATGTTGTGGGAATTAGTTGTCGGACAAGCCCTCAATAATCGCGCGGTTGATGGAGATCAGGAATTCTGTGTCCAGACTGCGGTTGATGTTTTCAGAAATCTCACGGATCACGGTCTGGCCGATTTCAATCAGCTGTTTCCGCAGCTCAGGCGGTAAGTGGTTTTGACCGCCTTGCAGGTCGCGTACAAAAACCGACCATAATAACTGGTTATCCGAAGCCGCTTTGGCCATGGCATCGGGAGAGCCGCTTCTCGCAGCAGCTTCCAACGCATTGGTAACGCGGGTTAAAATTTCCCGCTCAACGGCGCGGCTTTCGCGCTGATTGGGGTTGGGAGCAGCAGCTGCAGTAGCAGGTGAATTCATGGCTTTATCCTCCGATGGGCCTGGCATGCCGGGGCCAGCCCGACTGATTCACAGGAATACCATTTCCGCCAGACTCCCGCAAGGCGTGTGAGATTGGAGGCATAATCATTATTTTAAATCATGAGAAGTTTTGTAATTTGGGCATTCGTGATATCATCAATAGATGAAAATGAATCTTTCGTTGAGTTTTGCTGCCTGCCTTTTGTTGTTGGCTTGTCTCTTATCCACTCAAGCTAGGGCGGAGCCTAAGCAAATATATTGCGGGCTGGTCTAGATAAGGCGTGATATCTAGGATGGTGCATGTTACGTAGAGCAAGCAAATTAAAATGCCGGGCCGTGCTTCCCTGAGGCTATTATTAACCAATAAAACCCCAGGTTGCAATAAATTTTTGGGTAATTGCCTATCTGCTTGTAATTGGCTAAGATTCCGCAAATCCTGCTTCGCGGCGGTTACCGCTCCGCAGGACGCAGTCATTTCATGGCACAGGAGAACCCCAATGAGCCAGCAAAGTTACCAGGATATCATTCACCGCGTCGAACGCTTGCACCGCCGGTTTTTGGATGTGTTGTCTATCGAACTCGTGAAAATGGGGATTGAGGATATCAATAACATTCAGGCGCTGATTTTATACAACATCGGGCCGGACACCCTGACGGTGGGGGAATTGACAGCGCGGGGTTATTACCTAGGCTCGAATGTTTCTTATAATCTGAAAAAACTGGTGGATGCGGAATATATCGCCAATGAACGCTCGGCGCATGATAAACGTTCCGTACGGGTGCGTCTGTCAGACAAGGGCACGGCATTGCGCCGCAAGATGAATGAAATGTTCATGCGCCATGTGGCGAAAATGGGTGAGGTTGGCTTGTCCGATGCGGAACTGACCAGTGTGGAAACCAAGCTTGCCAACATGGAACAGTTTTTAACGGCGCAACTCGCCTATGCCGGAATTGCCATGCCACGCGAAGAATGACGCTAACGCCGCCGCCAACGGGACAAGAAGTTTTCTTTGAAATGCAGCGCATTGGGCCTTATATGAAGGTCTCGGCGCTAGATCCGGTAACTTTGGTTGAAGTGTCAGTACAAGGACCCGCGAATGCACGCGAAGCGGATTTGAAAAAACTGGCGGTGAATAAATTGAAATTGGCGATAGAGAGGCAAAGGAAAAAATGACCGCACAGAATACAATTGCCTTTGCCGCAGACCATGCAGGCGTTGAATTAAAAGATCATTTGCGCGCCTTAGCGGAACAGCAGGGGTTCTCCGTTTTGGATTTGGGCGCGCATGTGCTGGATAGCGTGGATTACCCGGATTATGCTCAGGCGGCTGCCGAGGCGATTGTGGATGGGCGTGCAGGTCTGGGGGTTTTAATCTGCGGTTCCGGCACTGGCATGGCGATTTCCGCCAATAAAATTCCTGGCATACGCGCGGCGAATTGCTGGACTATTGAAATTGCCCACCTGGCGCGTGAGCATAATGATGCCAATGTTTTGTGCATACCCGCGCGGTTTGTTTCCGTTGCCGAGGCTGCTGAAATTATGCGAACGTTCTTGCATACGAAATTTGCAGGTGGTCGCCATGAAATCCGTGTTAATAAAATTGAAGGAAATTGTTAAAAACCATTTGCCGGGACGGCGACGCGCGTTTATACCAAACCATTCATAACCTCGGGATTTTAACCGTGACCGCTGCTTTGAAAATGACCGCTTCCCAGTCTTGCAACAACCCATTCGTGCCGCCAGGCTTTTTCACGCAAAACCTGAAAAGCGCCGATCCCGCCGTTTGGGACGCCATTCAAAAAGAACTGCATCGCCAGCAGGATTACATTGAATTGATCGCATCGGAAAATATCGTTTCAGCCGCAGTGATGGAAGCGCAGGGCTCCATCATGACCAACAAATATGCCGAGGGCTATCCGGGCAAACGTTATTACGCAGGTTGTGAGTATGTTGATGTGACGGAACAATTGGCGATTGACCGCGCATGCCAGTTATTCAGATGCCAATTCGCGAACGTACAACCGCATTCAGGGGCCAATGCCAATCAGGCGGTGTTTTTTGCGCTGCTGCAACCGGGCGATACATTCCTCGGGTTGTCGTTGAATGAAGGCGGCCACCTGACGCACGGCTTGCCCGTTAATCAATCCGGCAAATGGTTTAAGCCGATTGCATACGGTCTGAAAGACGATGGCAAAATTGATTACGATCAGGTGGCGCGCCTGGCCGCCGAGCATAAACCGAAATTGATTTTAGCAGGTGCGTCGGCTTATCCGCACGCGATTGATTTCAAACGTTTCCGTGAAATTGCAGATAGCATCAGTGCCTATTTATTCTCCGATGTCGCGCATTATGCAGGTCTAATTACAGCGGATGTTTATCCCAATCCCTTCCCGCATTCGCATGTGGTGACGACGACGACGCATAAAACCTTGCGCGGGCCGCGCGGCGGCATGATCCTCACTAACGATGCGGATCTGGCGAAAAAAATTAATTCCGCCGTATTCCCGGGATTGCAAGGCGGTCCGCTAGAGCACGTGATTGCGGCCAAGGCGGTTGCTTTCGGCGAAGCTTTGAAGCCAGAATTTAAAGCCTACTGCGTGCAGGTTGTGAAAAATGCGCGTGCCCTAGCGGATGAATTGATTAAAGGCGGTCTCGCATGCGTGGGCGGCGGCACAGACAGTCATAAAATGCTAGTGGATTTGCGCCCGATGGGTTTGACAGGTAAAGCAGCCGATGTGTCCCTGCATAACGCGGGCCTGACGTGTAATAAAAACTCCGTGCCCAATGATCCGGAGAAACCAATGGTAACGTCGGGTATTCGCCTGGGGACACCTGCGGGCACAACCCGCGGTTTCTGCGAGGCCGAATTCCGTGAAGTCGGCACCTTAATTTTAGAAGTCCTGCGCGGCTTGAAGGCAAACCCCGACGATAACAGCGCCGTTGAGCAAAGCGTGAAAAAACGCGTGAAGGCGTTGTGCGATCGCTTTCCGATTTACCCAGAATTGGGTTAAGGTCCGGGCATGAAATGCCCGTTTTGCGGAAATCTGGATTCTCAGGTTAAGGACAGCCGGCCGTCGGAAGATGGCGGCGCGATCCGCCGCCGCCGGCAATGCGATACCTGCGGTGCGCGCTTTACGACTTTTGAACGCGTCCAATTGCGCGATTTGATTGTGCTGAAAAGCGATGGCGAAAAGGAAATGTTCGACCGGGAAAAATTGCTGCGTTCTTTGCAAATTTCGTTGCGTAAACGGCCAGTGGAACAGGAGCAAATGGACCGCATCGTGAACTCCATCGTGCGGCAATTGGAGGCCATGGGCGATGCTGAAGTTCCAACCAGCACCATTGGCGCGCTGACGATGGCCGCGCTGGGGAAACTCGATCAAGTTGCCTATGTGCGTTATGCTTCAGTCTACCGCGATTTCCGCGAAGCATCTGATTTTAATGAGTTTCTGGAGACTCTCAAACCGGAAGAGAAATAATGTCGGCTGGCCGCCATATGTTGCATGCACTGGAACTGGCGAAACGCGGTTTGGGCAATGTCTGGCCTAACCCTGCTGTTGGCTGCGTAATTGTAAAACCGGCTGTGTCTGACCATTGGTCCGGCACAAGCCGGGAGGGTTTAGTGATCGGGCGTGGGTGGACCCAGCCCGGCGGGCGCCCGCATGCGGAAGCAATGGCACTAGCGCAGGCGGGCGATAATACGCGAGGTGCGGATTTATATGTGACGCTGGAGCCTTGCTGTCATCCGGGCCGCGGACCTGCTTGTACGGATACGATTATCGCGGCGGGCATTCAAAAAGTTTTTATCGCCATGGGCGATCCTCATTCGCGCGTGAACGGACAGGGGATTGCGGCATTACGTGCGGCAGGCATTGAAGTTGAAGTAGGCGTATGTGCAACTGAAGCTAATGAATTGAATAAAGGGTTTTTATTGAATGTTACGGATCACCGTCCGATGGTGATATTGAAAATGGCGGTATCCAAAGATTGGAAAATGACGACGGGCGATGCCGCGCAATCCTGGATTACAGGCGAAATCGCCCGCCGTCACGGCCATCTACTGCGCGCAACGCATGATGCAATTCTGATTGGTGTTGGCACGGTGATCGCGGATGATCCGATGCTCGATTGCCGCATTGCGGGACTCGAAAAATCTTCACTAGTGCGTGTGGTGTTAGATCGGCATAGCCGCATGCCGCAAGATTCAAAACTCATGCAAACGGCGGATCAGATACCGCTTTGGATTCTAAAAGAAAACACCATTCCTGAAGTTTTGAAAACTCTGGCGGGTAAAGGCATCACGCGCCTGTTGGTTGAAGGCGGGCGCCAGGTCGCGCAAAGCTTCCTGGATGCAGGTGTGGTGGATAAAATTGTGATCTATCAAGCACCGCACGAAATTGGCGATGCAGGATTATCCGCGCCGGAATTACCCAAAAATATTTCCTTGAAATCAGAAATTCAGCTTGGAAATGATACGGTCAGGCACTACGTAGTACGTTAAATGTTCACCGGCATTATTACCGACCTTGGCACGATCACCGCGATTGATCCCGGCGCGAATTTCCGTGTGCAGATTCAAACCCAATATGACACGGGCCGGATTCCGCTGGGTGCATCAATTGCGTGCAATGGCGTTTGCCTGACTAATATTGAAACGGGCCAGACAAAAAATATGGACTGGTTCGCCGTGCAAATATCTGAAGAGACGCGTGCGAAAACTACGGCGGGCGCGTGGGCAGTTGGCACCCAATTAAATCTCGAACGCGCGCTCGCGCTGGGTGAGGAACTCGGCGGGCATCTGGTGTTGGGCCATGTGGATGGGGTCGCCCAGGTGAAATCGATTGAAACTATTCAGGATTCTACCGTCATTACCATCACACCTCCCGCGGAATTATTGCCATTCATTGCGCCAAAAGGTTCGGTTTGTTTGGACGGCATCTCTTTAACCGTGAACGCCGCCGTGCTAGATACATTCACCATCACCCTTGTTCCCCATACATTATCATGCACAAACTTTCAAAACTTGCACCCGGGCAGCTTGCTGAACATCGAGGTGGACATGATCGCGCGCTATCTGGCACGCATCATGTCAGCACGCACGTAACTCGGCACACCGGCGAACTAGCCGCGATTTCATCGGTCGATGAAATCCTAGCTGATATCCGCGCCGGCAAGATGGTCATTATCGTCGATGACGAAGACCGCGAGAATGAGGGCGATCTGGTTGTGGCCGCCGAATTCGCAACGCCCGAAGTGATTAATTTTATGGCGAAATTCGGGCGCGGGTTAATTTGCGTGACGCTGGATAAAGCGCAGGTGAACCGCCTCGGCCTGCCGTCGGTGATGAGCGCAAACAGCAACCGGTTCGGCACGGCTTTCACAGTGTCTATTGAGGCGCGCCATGGCGTGACGACAGGCATCAGCGCGGCGGATCGTGCGACCACCATCGCAGCCGCCATTAATCCCAATGCAAAGCCTGAAGATGTTGTGACACCCGGGCATATCTTTCCATTGTTGGCGAAAGACGGCGGTGTGTTGGTGCGAACCGGACAGACCGAAGCGTCGGTTGATCTGGCGCGCATGGCAGGTTTAATTCCCGCAGGTGTGTTGTGTGAAATCATGAATGATGATGGCACCATGGCGCGATTGCCGGACCTGGTTGGTTTTGCGCAGTTTCACAATATCAAAATCGGTACGATTGCGGATTTGATTGCCTATCGCCGCGCATCGGAAAAAATGGTCGAACGCATACTGGAAACGGACTTCACCAGCCGCTTTGGCGGTAAATTTAAAATGATTGTTTTTGCCAATCATCTGGACGGCACGGAACATATTGCCTTAATAAAGGGCGATATCGGCGGTGATGCGCCGGTGCTCGTGCGCATGCATGCATTGTCCATTTTGCGAGATGTTTTGGGGGATTCAGCAGATCCGTCCCATGATGAATTGCAACATGCGATGCAACAGATTGAACAGACGGGCAAGGGCGTTGTGGTGTTGATCCGCGAATGGGATCCGCAGGGACTTTCACGTAAACTCAAAGCCAAAATATCGGCTGAGAAGCCTATGGCTCTTGAACTTCGCGATTATGGGATTGGCGCACAAATTCTAGCAGACCTGGGTGTGCATGAAATGACTTTACTGTCTAATCACCCGCGTGCCGTGGCGGGGCTGGAAGGTTATGGGCTGACAATCGCAGGCTGGCAGCCTATAACCGATTCAGCGTAAGATCAGTTTTTCAGGAGAATACCATGCTGGATATGCACATGATGCTGGTGCAAAGCACCTTTAATCGAGACATTACGGATCAATTATTTAGTGGCGCGGTAACATTACTAGATAAGTACAAAGCAACCTATGAGCATTACCTGGTTCCGGGCGCTTTTGAAACGACGGCTGCGATTCAGTGTGCGATTAAGGGCATGGAATTTGCCAAGGCGCGTCGGCGGTTTAGCGGGTATATTCCGTTGGCCTGTGTGATCCGCGGCGAGACCAGCCATTACGATCATGTGGCGCATGCGGTGTTTAATGGTATGAATGAATTGGTGCTGCGTTATACGATTGCCCTGGGCAACGGTATTTTGACGACAGAAAATTATGATCAGGCATTGGAGCGTGCCAGCTTGACAGGGCGCAACTGGGGCGGGCAAGCGGCGGAGACTTGTATTGAGATGATTAAACTCAAGGGCAAATTCGCGCTGTTTCCGCGCAGCTAGTGGCCAAGCCGCAAAAACCATCCAGGAAAGCACGTATGACTGCCGCCCGTCTGGCGGCAGTGCAGGCACTGTATCAACAGGCTTTATCTGGCGCATCCTTAGCCGAAGTTAAGGCGCAATTTTTAGAGCATTATGCGGGCGGTGATCTAGATGGCGATCGCCTGGTGCCGCCAGATGAAGCACATTGGCTGATGGTCTTGGATGGGGTGGAAAATTACGCCTGGCAATTGGATCAGGCGATAGATGCGGCCATTCATGCTGCCCAGCCAGACCGCAAAGTAGATAATATGGAAATCCTGCTGCGGCTGATTTTGAGATGTGGCGCTTTTGAAGTATTGCATCAAATTGCAGAAAAATCCATTATTATCAATGATTATGTAAATGTTGCTAAAGCATTTTATCAATTAAAAGAGCCCGCCTGGGTGAATGCGGTTCTGGATAAACTCTAGTTAGGAGGCAGGGCGCCAGGCCTGGTAATCACCTGTGGCTTTGGCGCGATGCGCGGCGCCAAGCTGATGCCCGGGCGGCAGGTAAGCGCCGGATGAGCCCGTCATATTAGCAATAGGCGGTTTTTGCCAGCGGCGGCGGAAGCGCGCGGCTTCGTCGTTGGTTGGTAAGGTATCGGACTGATGATGCAGCCAAGCATGCCATTCGGGCGGCACTTCGGATGCGTCAACATAGCCAGTCTTATAAATCACCCAACGACGCGAAGCTTGCTCGGCGCTGCCTGAAGACTGTGCGGGCGAAAGTTTCGTGCGTTCTTCGTAATATTTATTACCGAATTCGTCTATTCCAACGGATAGGCCACCGCGCAATAAGGTCACGAATTTAATATGCGTCTGCGACAATGTGCCTAGGAGTGGCGAGAGGAAATTGAAGTTCATAAGAAATATGTTTAACTGATATTGGACCGTTCAGCAATTCCGTTTATTAGCCAGGCAAGTTTGAGATATGCCCTGAATGCAGCTCACAATTAATAATGGGCTAGTTGCGCTTTAATAATTCCCGGCCCCCAGCAAAACGACTTCCTCCGCGCCCGCCACATCGATTTTCAGAAAGGTCACATTTTCCAGTGCCTGCGCGTCCAACGTGCTGATCTACACCTATTCCTCCTCAATCTCGGCCTGATGTAAAATTCTTGAATTCGGTCGGAATTAAATTCATTCACCACGGACGACCAACCCGTTACCAAATTACCGCGAATTCTGCGTGTGCGGAGTTGAGGCCGCCAAAACGGTCCCCAACGCCATATGATAGAGTTCCAGATATTCCGGCCATATGCCGCCACGGCGGTGATAAACTTGCGCCATCAATTCAAACGCCACTTGCCGTTTGGATTCGAAAGTAACAATGTGTTTTTCACCTTCAAACATCATAAATTGCGTCAGATGAAATCCGATATTGCAGCCCACATCCACCAGGGTTCCAGGCGGCAGAAAAGCAGGGGGTATCTTGAAATAAAGCGGGTCAGGTTCAGTTATGTCGGCAATATACCGGAGATTCTATTTAAAAAAACCGCCGGAAATTTCGACGGTTTTTTTACAGAAGTCAAAATAACAAAAACTCAATTTGCTTGCCGTCTTAAGAAGGCGGGAATTTCCAACAGATCTTCATCCGCTTGAGACAATTTTGCTGGCTGTTGGTTGACCAGTTGCGGTTCGCGACGTTGAGGTTCTAGGGTATTACTTTCAGAAGTATTTGAGTTGCCCAGATTCAATCCCATGAAGCCGTTAGTGCGCGCATTATCATGATCTTCTATTTCGGGCCCGGCTTTCTTACCTGTCGCCATACCGGTCACCCGCTCAAACAGCGAAGGCCCTTTTTTCTTGGACTCTGTGGCGGTTTGAGCAAGCGTTTGTTGCGGCCTATCCTGTTCAGAAAACAAGCTCGGTTGTGTCGGTGCTGCCTCATTCATCCGCATGGTTTGCTGCTGTTGATGCGACGTGGCCAAGCTTGAAGAAGTCACTTGCTGGCTTGTTGGTGCGGTAGGCGCAACCGAAACCCATGGCGATGATGGTTCCGCGCTTTGCGGCGTTTCATCGTACAGATGTGCAAAGTCAGGCTCAAAAGTTTGCGTGATTTCGCGCGCAATAACTGTCAAGTTTGGTGATGGGGTCGTTTGCGCAGGGGCTGATTGAGCCGGAGCCATTTGCAGCGCAGCATTACCATAACTTTGCGGTGCAGTTTGATATTGCGGCGTGGTTGCGGTTGGCGTGTTTGATTGAGAAGGTGCCGTGCTAGTCACGCGCAAACCACCTTGTCCTGTACTGGTAGGTTGTGCGGAACGTGCCATTGTCATCGGCGCAGACGTTTGGCCATAGGTACTATTTGTATTCTGCGACATAGGACGCAGATTAATGCCTGCGGATTTGTCCGCCGAAGCTGCGCCAGCACCATAGGCGGATGCTGTCGCCGCTGCGGGTGGTGTGGCATTGCTATTGCTGGGTGAAGTGCCCGCAAATGGCGAGGTATTATTCGCGGGAGAAGCAGATGTACTTTGATTGGAACCACTGCCCAGGCTGCTAACGCGCATCGCGGCTGGTGCGGAAACACTGCCTCCGCCATTATTTGCCGCTGTCATCGAAGCGAAAGGATTAGGCTGCGCATTTGGCGCCATGGTACGCATGCGGTCGTTATTGGTGCGGCGTGCGACATCAGCCTCAATACCGGTCGCAACAACGGATACGCGCATTTTGCCGTTCATGCTTTGATCAAATGTTGAACCAAAAATGATATTCGCTTCCGGATCGACTTCATCACGGATGCGGTTGGCGGCCTCATCAACTTCAAATAACGTCATGTCCGTGCCGCCGGTGATGTTAATCAAGACGCCGCGCGCGCCCTTCATCGAAACGTCGTCTAATAACGGATTAGAAATTGCAGACTCGGCGGCGTCAACGGCGCGGCGCGCGCCTTCGGCTTCGCCCGTGCCCATCATGGCTTTGCCCATTTCGGACATCACGCTGCGGATATCGTTGAAATCCAAATTAATCAGACCAGGCATGACCATCAGATCCGTCACGCCGCGGACACCGGAATGCAAAACCTGATCCGCCATGTTGAATGCATCGGCAAAAGTGGTTTGCTCATTCGCGATGCGGAACAAATTCTGGTTTGGAATAATGATGAGGGTATCAACATGATCTTGCAGTTGTTCAATACCGGCCTCGGCTTGCTTCATCCGCAAAGAACCCTCGAAATGGAACGGTTTGGTGACAACGCCGACGGTCAGGATGCCGTGTTCACGCGCCGCGCGCGCAATCACTGGTGCAGCGCCCGTGCCCGTGCCGCCGCCCATGCCGGCCGTGATAAAGACCATGTTGCTGCCCTGGATGGATTCCAGGATTTCATTGATCGCTTCTTCTGCTGCGGCGCGGCCCACATCCGCCCGTGCGCCCGCGCCTAAACCGCGCGTGATATTCGTGCCCAATTGAATTTTGCGTGACGCCAAGGATTGCATCATCGCCTGGGCATCCGTATTGGCGATTAAAAACTCCACACCCTCCAAATTCGCGCGGATCATGTTGTTGACGGCATTGCCGCCCGCGCCGCCCACACCGATAACGGTAATGCGGGGCTTCATGTGATCGTTGGTTTGGGGAATGGAAAGAGAGACCATGGGGTTGCGCTCCTGTGCGGCGACTGGGTGGATTGTGAAATCAGGTATAGGGCGGATCGACTCAAAAAAATAGTGCCGCGAAGCGCAGAATCGCACCCCGCGAATCATTTGATACTACCATATCTGGTAGGGGCGGGAAGGGATACGAAGCGGATATAGCGGTAATATTTAAAAATAAAAGCCGCGCAGGGGGCTGCGCGGCGGATGCTAATTTATTAGGCATCAGATTAGTTATCGTGTTCCACCACCACGTGGTCCACGTGTTCGACTTGCGCCGGTTGCGGTTGAACCACCACGGTGCGGTCTGAACCGCAAGCAGCTAGGGAAACGGCAAGGCCGAATAGACTTGCAAAAGATAGCATAATTTTCATAGGGTTTCTCCGGGGTTGTTATTGATCGTAAGCTTCATCGTCTGAAATTTGCGGCGCGCCGGAAACTGGCCCCGAAGTTTCAACATGATGATATTCAGTTTTTGTATAGGGTTGCACCACACGGTGGTATTCCACACTACTGCCATCTGGTTCAACTGTGGTATGGTTGTAAACAGTTGGTGCGCCAGGTTCGATCGCATAAGTATTATACTCGGTTGTGCGCGGCGGATCATAAACCGTATGCTCCACGGTGCATGCCGTAATGATGGTTGCCAGGGGCAATAGGGCTAGGGCGATGATTTTCATAACAGCCTCCTTAGGTTGGTATGCTTTAACACTGAACGGGTGTAGTGAAACCGGCAATCTTATTTGGCGATGAATTGCGGAGGCTTTTGATAAAAAATTGATAAAGTCACGGCAGTATTTTTACCTACAATAAATTACAAATTTTCACGTAACCAGGCACGAACTTGTGCAAAGATATTTTGCGGCATGGCGGTTTCCATCGCCCCGAGATCGGGATTGGAAAAATGCTGCAGCGGATAAAGCAATAATCCGGCTGCGACAGCAAAGGCTGGGCCGGCGGTGGATTCCGCCAGACCGTTCACGCGCATTGGGCGGCCATGGCGCACCTGTTTGTCCAGCATGGCTTGGGCCAAATCGCGCAGACCCTGTAGTTGCGATGCGCCGCCGGTTAAAATCACGCGCCGCCCGGCGGATTGATGATGGCCGCTGGCCTCCAGCCGTTCGCGTACCAGTTCCAAAATTTCTTCCACGCGCGGTTGTATCACACCGACCAATAACGAACGAGGAATATGGTTCGTCATATCTTCTTCACCCACTTGTGGCACATCAATCAATTCCCGTTCGTCCGAAGCGGTTGCGACGGCGGAGCCGTATAAAGTTTTCATGCGCTCTGCTTGCGCAACGGGCGTTGTCAGGCCGCGCGCGATATCCATCGTGATATGCTGTCCGCCGATGGGGATACAATCCGCAAAAACCAGATGGCCATTTTGAAATACGCCAATACTGGTTGTGCCGCCGCCCATATCCAAAACCGTTGCGCCCAATTCCAGTTCATCATCCACCAGCGCGGAAAGCCCGGCGGCAAAGGGCGCCGCGACCATGCCGTCAATTTCCAGATGTTTGCGCTGCACGCAGGCCGCGAGATTTTTCACGCTATTCAGGCCCGCCGTGACTAGGTGCACCGAAACATTCAGCGCATCGCCGTACAGCCCGCGCGGATCCTTAATCCCTGTTTGGTCATCAACGGCGAAGTGCATGGGAATGGCGTGGATGAGTTGCTGTTGTTCGTTGCGCGCAATTTCCTGGCGCGACAGCGTCAAGGCGCGGTTAATCTGTGCATCCGTAACCTCACCATGCAAGGGCACAGTGGTCTGGTGGATCAGAGATTGCAGATGATTGCCGGAAATATTGATGATGACTTCGGAAATCGTTTCGCCCGCCATTTGTTCGGCGGCATGCACGGCCTGGCCGATGGCGCCCGCGGCGGCGTCAATATCCGACACGACGCTGTGGCGCAAACCCTGCGACAAATGATGGCCGATGCCGATGACGTTGGGCCGCCCGGCTTCATCCACGCGCGCGATCAGGCAGCAGATTTTATGGCTGCCGATATCCAGCGCCGTAATCAAACTGCCGCGCGTGCGGGTTTTCGGTTTTTGAGCGGCGGATAGGAACATTCCATTGGTATAGCTGATTCATTCCGGACAGGGAGCGCTACTGACGGTTAAGACAGTTGAATGCTCATTTTATTTGGGTTCTGGGGGCGTACTTGTCGGAGCAGGGGAGTTTTGACTCAGCGCCATGCCAGCGGCTTGTAGGACGATGCCCCTAAACTGCTGCCAAGATAACCCATGCTTTCTATCTGGCAAAACTCTATTTTTTAACTTACCAAACATGGTTTCAGTTATTTGAGGATTGCGCCAATCAAAACCAATTTCAAGCCACATAGGGATTTTTTCGTTTAATTTTTGGTTTCTGGCTTTGGATTGTAAAATAGCTTGTCCATCAATTTTTAGACTGCCTTGATTCAAACTGGCTACGTAAGCACGACAGATGGCTGTAAGTTCAGATGGCAATTCCGCATTTCTATGACCATACATTTGTTTTGCTAATAGTTTTTTATTTTTAACTGTAATCTCCATTGTGCCAACTCTGCCATCTTCATGGGCAATTTCATGCCATGGGCTTTTCTCGCCAACCCGTAGGGATATGATAAAGCTCTTAGCTAAGGCAGCATTCGCGACAAATGTTCCAACACAATGTTCCATCACTTGTCCTTCTGCAATCAGCTCAAAAGGTGTTTTAAGCGGAACAAATTCAAAATCACTTTGAGCATACTTTGCATGAGGTAATGAAGCCCAAGTTAAATCCTCATGTCCGCGTATATCTAGGGTAATGGCTCCAAGGTGATGGGCCCGTTGATGCCAATCTTGTATAGCGTTAACTAATTGCGCTGGTGTGGAATAAAGCTTTGGTATTATTTGTTTGGCTAATTCCGCAAGTTGTTCACGGTTGTTTGCTAAAGCTGGGTTGATTTGTAATAAAATAGGATAAATTAACTTATTCTGGGTAAAATCACGAAATTCTTCCACGTTCTCGCCAAGGCGCTGCCAAGTATCAAATCGGTTGATGGCTTTAATTAAAGCCTGACGATCTTGCTCTTTCATAGTAGGATTTAAAGTTACTTGCCCCATAAGCTCTGGCGCAATTTCTTGAAGAAGATAAAGCGTATGTATAATTCTGTGATTTTCACTGAAATCACTAATGTTGCAGGGCTTATCCACGTTTCTAAGGGCTTCAAAAACTTCCTTTAAAATTGCCTCATAGGTATCCTTGAGGCGTTGACGAACATGAGGATAACGGGCCAAGGTTTTATCAAACGAGGTAAAGAGATTTATTAATTCTTCATTTGATTTTATTGCTTCTTCTGATTTATCAACGCCATCAATCCCGTAACGTCTTATTAAGGCCGCAACGTGACTGCAAATTGAATCGTAAGCTTGCCATTTTGGAATGACATCAAGGGTGATAAAAATTTCTGATAGCGTCGAGCATGCTTTCAAAGCTTTCAATAACATATCTTCAATACTAATTGTTCGCTTTTCCTTGGCTTCCTTTTCGGCAATAATTTCTAAGGTTTGCAAAAGGCGCGATTTCATTCGCGGGCTATCTTTAAAAGGTGCAAAAACATTAATGATATCAGGCGCTTCCTCAGGCTCAAGTAATATTTCAATATCATGAATTGCTGTTTTAAAAGCGCTATCCGATAGATGGTGGGCGCATGCCCATAAAATTAAGCGACTAATAGCATTTAAGCTTTGGAAGGGCTGCATTGGCGTTCCTTCCCACACTTTCTCCATACTTTCTAATATAGGTTTTAGGTTATCTAAGCCCCTAGTTGAAATTTCCAGATGACCATATAGGCATAATATAGTGCTGCTTCCATCCTCTCGCTCGCCTTGTACGTATTGATATTGCCGTGGGAAAGTCTGCTCTAGCAACGCTTCAATTTCTTGCGGGTCGTTCAAAGCCAAAGTGTCCATTAATATTTATCCTGCCATTGTTAATTTTAAGCAAATCTATCAAGATCAAAAGAATAAACGCAAGCTTTTATGTGCTTATTAGGATTTTTAAGTTAAACTAAGGCGAAGTTATTCCCCCTCAACCCGGTTTCGGCCATTTTGTTTAGCGCGGTACAGGGCAGCGTCGGCGCGCTCGATCAGGGTCTCCAGACTTTCATCCGCGCGGTATTGCGCGGCGCCCACGGAAATCGTGATTTGTCCTAATTTTTCCTGATTGGTGCGGTTGACAACTTCTTTGCTCGCCACCGCGCGGCGCAGGACTTCCGCCACGCGGACGGCATTTTCCAACGGCGTATTGGGAAGGATGATGGCAAATTCCTCGCCGCCGTAACGCGCGGCGGTATCCTGACCTTTCAAACCCTTTTTAAAAGTTTGCGCGACCAAGCGGATGATCTGGTCACCTGCCTGATGTCCATAGGTGTCATTGAACTTTTTAAAGAAATCGATATCCACCAGCAGCAGGGACAGGGGCCAGTTTTCCTCCCCCGCCTCTGCGGTCGATTGCAGTAATTTAAGATCAAAAGATTTCCGGTTGTTGATGCCGGTTAAGCCGTCCGTCATGGCGTCTTCGCGCGTGTGTGCCAAATCTTGTTTCAAGACGCTCAGTTCCTGCGTATTCTCACTCAATCGCTGTTGCAAGGCTTCATTTTGCAGCTGCATGGCTTTGGCATCATCAACCAGCTGGCCCACAATCTCTTTTAACGTTCCCGGGGTGAGGACGGCAATGCCGTCTAGGCGGTCGGCCGCGTTGTCCAGATTGACGTTGAATTGATTGGTATGCTCTCCGGCCTCGCGGATAATATTTTCTGCGCGCGTCAAAGTTTCCTGAAGCCGGCTTACACCGGCGAGCGCCTGTTCTTCCAGGGCCTTTTCATGCAAATAATGGTCATAAAGTTGCTCGAGCTGAGCGCCAATCGCTTTCGCAGGGCTTTTCGAAATAATCTCAATTGCGCGCGTAAGTTCAGGATGCAGGTGGCTAAAATAAGCGTACCAGACGGCATAATTTTTCGGCACGGGCGGGATCTGTTCCGATGCCATGCGGGACATGGCTTCCATGCCGATTTTATTGGCGCTGGTGAAGTCCAGCTGGGGTTCAGGTTCTGCCTTCATGCCTTCTTTTATAAATGCGTCGTGAAAAAAACACTATACTTGGCAATCTCTTTACGCTCTGTTAAGGATCATATAGTACCTTATCGCAAGAAGCTTTAACATCAGAGAACCATGATGACCTTTTCTAAACAGTTAATGATCGCCGCGCTGCTTGCGGTATTTTTGGCCATACCGGTGCGTGCATCGGATGATGGCGCGCCTTCGGACCCATTTGAGCCGGTCAACCGGGTATTTTTTAATTTTAATGAAGGCGTGGATGTTGTTTTTCTGGAGCCACTGGCCAAACTATACCGATTTGTTTTGCCTGATTATGCGCTGGACCGCATCCACCATATGTTAATGAATATCCGCGAACCTTTGTCTACGGTGAACTATGTGCTGCAAGGCGATGTGGATAATGCGGGCGAAAGTTTGCTGCGGTTTCTGGTGAATAGCACCGTGGGTTTGGTCGGCATGTATGATGTCATCGGCGACCAATCTGAAGATAATTTGACCGGTTTCGGTGATACATTTGGTCGTTGGGGTATCGGCCCAGGACCGTATTTAGTTCTACCTTTAATTGGGCCGAGCGACTTGCGCGATGCTGTGGGTTTGACGGCGGATTATTATGGCGATCCGGTACGCATTGCGATGCACGGCGGAGATATGGATATAGATAATCCAGAGACGCTTTATACCGCCTTGCAGGTGGAGCAGGGCTTTGACGCGCGGTCGCGTTTATTGAAACAGATTGATGACCTACGTAAAAACTCACTGGACTTTTATGCGGCGGCACGTAGTATTTATTTGCAACGGCGCGCAGCAAAGATTGACGGTAGCAACACTGATGGCAACTCTGGCGCAGCGCCTGAGATTCCTAACTATAACCATTAAAGGGTAACAATGCGTTTTGGTCTGATTTTGCTGGCGGCTGTGCTGTTGCCATTGCAACTGTTATTGGCGGCGACGCCGCAAGAAACTTTTATCGATCATATGGGGCAGCAGGCAATTTCTGTTCTGGCAGATAAAAGCATGACCTTGGACGGGCGTCATGCGGCTTTTGCTAAATTATTTAATCAAAATTTTGATTTGAAGACAATTGGACGCTTTGTTCTAGGTCGTCATTGGCGCGAAGCGAGTGATGATCAAAAGGCACAATACCAACAGCTCTTTGAAAAAATGGTGATTACAGTTTATACGCAGCGTTTTGATAATTACGCGGGCCAACAGTTTTCCGTGCATGGTTCTACGCCGGTGGATGGCGCCGCCAGCGATGTTCTGGTTCATTCGCAAATCGTTCAAACAGAGCAGGGCGCGCCGCCCGTCGCTGTGGATTGGCGCGTGCGCAGTGAAGGCAGCCAGAATAAAGTTGTCGATGTGATGGTGGAGGGCGTTAGCATGAGCCTGACCCAGCGCAATGACTTCGACGGCGTCGTCGCGCAAGGCGGCATGGATGGTTTGATTAGAGATTTGCAGGCGCGTGTTTCGGGTGAAAAACCTGTCGCTTTGCCAACCGGGCAGACAAAATAATAAATTCTAATTTGGTTTAATTATTTGCTGCCTGAAAGCAATTATTTAGACCCGAACAGCGCATCCGCCGCAGCACGAGAAGAGGATTTTTTCATGATTTCCGCCTGGACGCGCTGGATTTCTGCCCCCAGCATCTCCATGTATTCCTCAAGTTCGGCATCCGACATGAAATCCAAATTCTTGGGTTTGTGCGGGGCGCTGGTACTCCGGGGATTGTCATCTTCTAGCAACACATCTAGGCTTATAGTAAGAAATGGCCCGAATGGCCATAGGCATCGGCTTCCGCCGAGGCCTAAGTTCTTCTAAAGTCCTAAGAAATAGGATTCGGACATGAAACGAAGCGACGACAAAAGTCAAAACACGCTCTACTGCTCTTTTTGCGGGAAATCCCAGCATGAGGTGCGGAAGCTCATTGCCGGTCCCACGGTATTCATCTGTGATGAATGTGTCGACCTCTGCATGGATATTATCCGTGAAGAAGGCAAGCAGCAGCTTATCAATCAAAAGGACGGCGGCGGCTTGCCGACGCCAAAAGAAATTAAGGCTGTCCTGGATGATTATGTGATTGGGCAAGAGCGCGCCAAACGAGTGCTGTCGGTTGCTGTACATAATCACTATAAACGCCTGCAACACCTGGGCGAAGGTCATGGGGTTGAGCTGCAGAAATCCAATATCTTGCTGGTCGGCCCGACTGGTTCGGGTAAAACCCTGCTCGCGCAAACTTTGGCGCGCATTCTGGATGTGCCGTTCACCATGGCGGATGCCACCACCCTGACCGAGGCCGGTTATGTGGGTGAGGACGTCGAGAATATCATCCTGAAACTGCTCCAGGCGTCTGATTACAATGTCGAAAAAGCCCAGCGCGGCATCGTTTATATTGACGAGATTGATAAGATCTCACGCAAATCTGATAATCCATCCATCACGCGCGATGTCTCGGGCGAGGGCGTGCAACAGGCGCTTTTGAAATTGATGGAAGGCACGGTGGCAAGTGTGCCGCCGCAGGGTGGACGCAAACATCCGCAACAGGAATTTTTGCAAGTCGACACCACAAATATTCTCTTTATTTGCGGTGGTGCTTTTGCCGGTATTGATAAAATTATCGCCATGCGCCGAAAGGGCTCCAGCATTGGTTTCGGTGCCGATGTTAAAGGGCCTGACGAACGCGGCGTTGGCGCGATTTTGCAAGATCTGGAAACAGAAGATTTGTTGAAATTCGGTATGATTCCGGAGTTCATTGGCCGCGTACCCTTGGTCGCGACACTCGAAGATCTAGATGAAGCCGCGCTAATTAATATTTTGACAGAGCCCAAAAATGCTATCGTGAAGCAATATGCCACGTTATTTGATATGGATGGCGTAAAGCTGAAGGTGGATGAAGGGGCTCTTCATGCGATTGCGAAATTGGCAATTGAGCGCAAAACTGGCGCACGTGGCTTGCGGTCGATCATGGAAAATATCCTGCTGAATCCAATGTATGAAGTGCCGGGCGATGCAACCGCACGCGAATTACTCATCACCGAGGATGTTGTGAACAAAAAGGCAGAGCCTGTAGTTATTCACGGCGAGGCTGTTCCGGACGGCGAAGGCAAGGATAAAGAAAAGAAAAAACCCGCATTGAAACCGGCCAAAGATTCCAAGGAAAAAGAAACGGCTTAGGTTTGCTTTTGCATGACCGCCGCAAAAAAGCCATCGGTGCTATGTTGAGAGGGTGAGAGAATGAGATAAGACGAGGATGAGACAGGAATTCTCACTTTCTCATTTCCTACTAATTTCACATTTTCAGCAGCGTCAGCCGCCTCAATAGCAGGTAGCAGACGAAAATCCGAATGCTTCGTCAGAAATTTTTCCACCTGCATTTGATTTTCATCCGGCAATAGAGAGCAGGTTGCATAAACCAGCCGCCCGCCAGGTTTGACCAAACGAGCTGCGCTGGCCAAAATGCGGGTCTGCAGCGGCAGTAATTCCGCCAAACCTGGTCCCAATTGTTTCCATCGCGCATCCGGGTTGCGCCGCCATACGCCGGTGCCGCTGCACGGTGCATCCACCAATACGCGATCGAACTGTCCGGCGCTGCGTTTCACCCATTTGTCATTTTCACTCGTCAAAGGGCGGATTTGAATATTCTCCAAGCCCGCGCGCGTGAATCGCGTACGCGATTTTTCCAGCCGCCGGTCCAGCACATCACAGGCGATCACGCGGCCTTTATTTTCCATCATGGCGGCAATGGCTAGAGTTTTGCCGCCTGCGCCTGCGCAGAAATCCACGATTTGCTCACCCGGTTGCGCGCCAACTAATAGCGCAATCAACTGCGATCCTTCGTCCTGAATTTCTATCCCTCCGCGTTTGTATAAATCCAAAGTAGGCAGGGCAGGGCGCCCATAAATGCGAATGCCGAATGGTGAGTAGGGCGTCGGCGCGGCGTCGATTTTGGCGCCTTTTAATTCCTGGATTGCTGCCGCACGTGTAATAACACGCGGGTTCACACGCAGGTCCATCGGAGCCCCGATTAACATGCCGCGCATTTCGGCGGCGAAATTATCGCCAAATACCGTCTGGAATTTCCCCGCATATTCTTCCGGGCATTCGACCTGAATATAAAGCGGCATTTCAGGCGGCTCCAAAACAGCGCCTAATCGCATTAACAAAAATAGTTCCTCTTCCCGCAGACGGGCAGGAGCATAATGCTCGCCAACAAAGGTCTCCTGAATTTCTTCCAGCCCCCAATGTTCGATTAACAGTAACTGAGCCAGCACCAAATTACGGCCGTCGCGCCTAACGACCGCTTGTTCCAAATGCCAGGATAGGCGAAAAAAGTGGCGCAGAATCAGGTAAATTTGGGCAGCGACGGCGCTGCGATCTTTAGAGCCGATATATCTTCGCGCACGGAAATAGGCGGAAATCACAGCATCCGCCGGACGCGGCTCGGCGATAATTTCATCCAAACATGCAATAACCGCGGCAATCCGCCCAGCAGGAGTCATACAGCCACTATAACGGTCTTAATTCAATAAACCAAAGTATTATGGTGCTACAACAGTAGGTTTTGGAACATGTTTAGGTTTAATGCTAAGTAAGGCCTGTTGAATGCGAACTACCTCGTGTCTTCGTTCAGGTGGAACTGGCTGGAGATTGAATTCTATTTCAACTCCTGCAAGACTTTGTCCATCCTTTAGACCTTGGTAGGGCACAAAAAATACTGTTTGGTCTTTATCTTCAGGTTTGCGAATGATAAGAGCATAAGGTCTAAAAGATATTTGGTTTGGATTTACACCGACACCAGTAAAGGCTTCGATGATCGAGGTTTTAATTCTCTCTAATTCTTTATCTGTTGTGCAGAATACAGTGCAATCCCGGGTTCCTAGGCCCACCCCTGCGACTTGTTGAATTGCCTCTCTCAATGCATATCTCAAAAATCTATTAGGTTGCTTGCAAGGATCTGCCTTGTTACGGTGAGTGTAATCCATACTCATGCCTGCCGCTACCGCGCTTTGATTAATAAGTGAATTTGCAGTCTTTGAACCAAGATATGTGATGTTACTTGAATTAGGGCGTCTTTTAGTTTTTAAAGTTTTTTTCGGATCCAAAAGGCCTACAATTGTCTTTAACTCATTAATTTCATCACGATATCTACTATTAATCTCTGCAGCAATTGAGCCCTGAGCAAGAGCCTGCCGAGCAACTAGGCATTGGTTTATAGATCTGAAGTTTAGGGATCTTAAAGTGCGAACGACAAGTCTTGCCTCTCTTTTAGTGCTAGCAGTGGCAGTTTGCTTGGCTAATAAATCTCCAAGCTCTCTGAAAGATCTAATAGATTTTCTTGGGAAAAGTTCAGTTAACATATCATTAACCGTTAAAGCTGAAGCTGTTGGCGGCGATAAATTATCTGCAATTATTTTACTTTGAGCTGCTTCGCGTTTTAAAAATTTTTTTAAAAACCGCTTTTTATCTCCAGACATTTTTTATTTCCTTAGTCTAAATATACCCATAAGAGTATCTTTTTTGTGTGCACTCAATGTTACCTAAAATCTGATCCAAAAAGCAAGAAATTTTTTACTTGCGGAAAAATCCCTTTATTGGATTCCTATTACAAATTCACTCAACCCAGGCTAGCCGCTCCGCTGGCGGAGTTTTTCTAGTTCCGTACCGCGCAGGTTGGCCCCCGCCAGGTCGGCGCCCGAAAAATCGGCCGAGGCGGTGTTGGCATCCATCATATTGGCGCCGCGCATTTCAGCCTTGCTGAAATTGGCTCCAATTAGTACCGCGCCCATCAGGTTGGTCGACCAGTCGCGGCCCAAAAGACGGCCATTTTGATCCCGCAGCGGCACGTTGTTAAATTTGGCCCCGGTCGCATCGGCCCCGGACAAATTCGCTTTACGTAAATTGGCACCGGAAAAATCTGTCCCGCATAGTTTCGCATCCTGGAATTCGGTTTGTGATAAATCCGCCATGATGAAACTCGCGCCTATCAAATTGGCGCTGGTCAATTTTGTGCCGCGTAAATTCGCGCCGTCTAAATTCGCGCCCGCCAAATCAATATGGGATAAATCTTCATTCGGGAGGTCAGCGCGCCGGCTGCGTTTGCCGCCAGATTGCTTCCAGTCAAAATGGTCCTGCAGCACGCGTTTGATATAGGTGCTGAAATCATCCACGGTTTTTGTAATTGCTACCGCATCCATGGCCGTGTCTAAATTAACATCCTTCAGTTTCGCGCCAGTCAGGTCGGCACCTTTCAAATTGGCGCCATCCAAATTCGCACCCGCCAATTGTGCACCTCGTAAAATGGCGTCCGATAAGTCGGCATTGCCAATATGGGCGCCCATCATGTTAGCATCCGACAAATTGATATTCCGCATTTGAACGTTGGAAAGATTGGCGCCGCCCAGCATAGCGCCTTGTGCATTAACATTATGGAGTGTGCTGCCTGATAAATCTGCATGAGCAGCGGAACTGCCGCCCACATTACCTTGGGCGAAATTCACACCTTTTTCACCGCCAGCCATCAAGGCACCCGCTCTGAAATCCGCATTTTTCAAGTTTGCGCCGTCCAAGACGACATCTTTAATCTTTGCGCCGCGCAAGTCTGCTCCCTCTAAGTTGGCGCCAGCCATCATGGATTGGCTGAGCGTGGCGGCAAAAAAGTCTGCTTGGCGTAAATCTGCACCGGTAAAATCGCTATTGGTTAAATCTGCACCGGAAAACTTAGCGTGTTGTAAATTGGCCCGCGCAAAGCTGCTACCGCGCAAATCCTGCATCGCAAAGCTCGCGCGCTGACCCCCGGCCTTATTTTGTAGCCACGTTTCATGTTTTTTCAAAATTTCCACAATTTCTTGGGGTGTCATGCGCGAATCCAATGAACAAAGTGCTTGCAAGATTTTAAAAGGCCATGTTTATCTTGGCAAGCGAATAACGAAGGAAGTTTCATGGAACCAGTCTTGGCCGCGCGCATGCAACAAATTAAACCCTCCCCCACTTTTGCGGCGGCGGGGCGGGTAAAGGCCCTATTGGCTGAAGGGCGTGATATTATTGATCTGACACTTGGCGAGCCCGACTTTGATACGCCTGATCCGATTAAGGCTGCGGCGATTGCAGCCATTGAGCGCGGTGAGACGAAATATACGCCGGTCGATGGCACGATGGCTTTTAAAAAGACGATTTGCGAAAAATTCTTCACGGAAAACGGACTGGAATATAAGCCTGAAGAAATCAGTGTTGGTACTGGCGGCAAACAGGTGATTTATAACGCCCTCACCGTTACGATCCAGGAAGGTGATGAGGTGATCATCCCTGCGCCCTATTGGGTTTCCTATCCGGATATTGTTGTGCTGGCGGGGGCAAAGCCCGTGATTGTGCCCCTATCTGCTGATAGCGGCTTTAAAATTACGTCGGCGATGTTGCGCGCCACGATCACGCCGCGCACGAAATGGTTAATTATCAATTCACCTTCCAATCCGTGCGGCGCGGCCTATACGGCGGCGGAATTGCAGGCGCTGGTGGATGAATTAAAACAGCATCCGCATGTGATGGTTTTGTCAGATGATTTATACGAACATATCGTTTATGGCGATTTTAAATTCACCAATGTCGTAATGTTGGATGCGGAATTGAAATCGCGAACCCTGATTGTGAACGGCGTGTCGAAAGCCTATGCCATGACGGGTTGGCGCATCGGTTATGGTGCAGGGCCGAAATGGCTGATCGACGCGATGCGTAATCTGCAATCGCAATGCACCTCCAATCCCTGTTCGATCGCCCAGGCTGCCGGGATTGAAGCACTGGCGAGTGATCAAACGGTCGTGCATTCTCGTACGCAGGAATTTCAAAAAAGGCGCGATGCAATGGCGGCGGGTTTAAACAAAATTCCAGGTATGAAATGCCATGTGCCGGAGGGTTCATTTTATCTTTTCCCTAGTGTGGAAAAATTTATTGGTGCGGCAACGCCTAACGGCAAAACCCTAGCGGATGATACGGCGGTTACGATGTATCTGCTGGATGCCGCAGGCGTGGCGGTGGTGATGGGATCCGCCTTTGGTATGCCGGGCTTTATCCGCATTTCCTATGCGACATCGCTGGAAAAACTCCAAGATGCCTGTGCGCGCATGGCGAAAGCCTTAGGTGAATTGAAACCTGCTAATGGTCAATGCGCGGCGTAACAGTTGCGGCCATCGCCGCCCATGCGGCCGGGCAGGTGTCCGAGGATTCTTACGGACAGGTCGGCGATGAAAATCACGGTGCTGTCTGGGTGTTGGACGGTGCGACGGGTCTGGGTGATAAAAACTATATCGCGGGGGCCTATTCCGATGCTGCCTGGTATGCGCGCGAATTTTCAAAATCCCTGGTGGAATTTTCGCTAACTGCTGAGACACCAGAAGCAGTTTTTATGCTCGCCATTCAACAGGTCGCGCAACAATGGGATGATGCCATCGGGGTCGTGGATGTGCCGCGTTATTGTTTGCCTTCTGCCGCTGGCATCTGGCTGCGCTGGCGTGGCGGCATGCTGGAAGCCGTCAGCCTCGGCGATTGCCGCGCCTGGCATGTCGGTACGGATGGCTCCCTAACGCAACTTGGTTTATTGGATGAGGATCCGAATGATGATTGGGTTGCCGCACAAGTGGTACAACATCAGGCCGCTGGCATTGCGGCGCAGGATATGCGTGTCGCCGTGATGGATAACCTCCGCGCCGCGCGATCACGCATGAACCAGCCCGGCGGTTATTGGATTTTCGGCATCCACGCCGAAACCGCCCAACATTTGTATATCAAACGCCTGCCGCTGGCGCCCGGCCATTTAGTGCTCTGTAGCGATGGGCTGTTCCGTTGGGTGGATATTTACCGTCAGGGCGGTGCGACCGAATTTATACAGGCTTGCATCCAGGATATCCCCGGTGTTCTAGCCCGCGTACGCGAAGTAGAAAACGGCGATTCTGACTGCAAAGCTTACCCCCGCCTGAAGGTACATGATGATGCCACGGGCCTTGTATTGTGTGCGCAACAAGTCTAAATTTCACGCATGTCAAACGCTGCCGCGCGCCTGCAATCCCTTGGTATTACGCTGCCCGCTCCCGTCGCGGCGATTGCCAATTATGTCCCCTATGTCCTACAGACTAATATGCTGGTCGTCTCCGGCCAAGTTACCATCGAAAAAGGCGAGAGAAAATTTATCGGCCGTCTGGGTGAAAACATCTCCCTTGAAGACGGTCAAAAGGCCGCGCGTCTTTGTGCCGTTAATATTATCGCGCAAATCAATGCCGCGCTGAATGGTGATTTGGACCGCGTCGAGCGCATGGTCCGTCTTGGCGTTTTTGTGAATGCGACTTCAAACTTCACCGATCAATCCCTGGTCGCGAACGGTGCATCTGATTTAATGGTGGAAATATTCGGCGATGCCGGTCGCCATGCCCGCGCGGCGGTGGGCGTGGCATCCTTGCCCGGCGGCGTCGCGGTTGAGGTTGAAGCCACCGTTGCGGTAAAACCCTAGTCGCCGCGATTATTCATGCTATAAATTGAGGCATGAAATTCTTAAAAACCTGCCTGATTGCTGCGCTGTGCCTGCCGCTGCTGGCCGCTTGTGCCGATAAAAAGGATGATGATTACACAGAGCGCCCGGCGGAGCAAATTTACAAATCTGGCCTGAAAAAATTCGACGATCACAATTACGGCAGCGCGGCCAAGGAATTTGATGAGGTGGACCGCCAGCATCCCTATTCTGAATGGGCTTTGCGTGCGCAATTGATGGCAGCCTATAGTTATTATCAGGGCCTAAATTACAAGGAAGCATTAAAGGCACTGGAAAATTTCATTCAGGAAAATCCAGGCTATAAAGATGTTGCCTATGCCTATTATCTGCGCGCGCTGTGTTATTATGAACAAATTGTTGACATCACGCGCGATCAACAGACGACGGATTATGCACTGCAGGCATTACGCGATATCGTTACGCGCTTTCCAGATACCGAATATGCACATGACGCACAATTGAAAATTGATTTAGCGCTTGGCCAGCTGGCCGGACATGAAATGGACATCGGCCGTTATTATCAGCGTCACGGCATTTATCAGGCTGCCATCAATCGTTATCAGGTTGTCGTCAAAAATTATCAAACGACGGGGCAGGTGCCCGAAGCCTTACAGCGCCTGGTGGAGAGCTATTTATCGCTAGGCTTGACCGAAGAAGCCAAGCGCAGTGCTGCCGTATTGGGATACAATTATCCGGGCAATGAATGGTACCGCAAAGCCTATGGGTTGCTGGTGAAAGAGAAAGTTGCGCCCGCGGGCGGCGAGGATTCCTGGCTGCACCGGCAGGTGAAAAGCGTTTTATAGGTCCGCGGTGCTGACGCAATTATCCATTCGTGATGTCGTTTTAATTCAGGCGCTAGATTTAACATTGGCGCCGGGTCTAACTGTCATGACGGGCGAAACTGGCGCTGGGAAATCCATTATCCTGGATGCTTTGGCGCTTGTGCTGGGCGCACGGTCTGAAGCGCGACTGGTGCGTGCGGGCGCGCTTCAGGCTAGTGTCACTGCCAGCTTTGAATTGGCGAAAGAAAGTCCGGTACGTGCAAAATTGCATAAGCAGGGCATTACCATTAAGAACGAATTAATCTTACGCCGCGTTGTTGGCGCCGATGGAAAATCCAAAGCCTTCATTAACGATCAACCGGTTGGCGTTGGACTGCTGCGTGACATTTCACCAATGTTGGTGGATGTGCATGGGCAGTTTGATAATCATGGACTGTTAGATTCCGCAACGCATTTGGAATTGCTTGACCGTTTTGCTGGGCATGAGAAATTATTATTTGGTACTGTAATGGCTTATACCGATTGGCGCGCAAAAGAGTCCACGCTGCAAAACTTGCGCGAAACAGCAGCCAAGGCACAGGCCAATGAACTTTTTCTGCGCACCGCCGTAGCGGAATTGGAAGATTTATCGCCCGAAGTCGGTGAAGAAGAAAAATTAGCCAGCCGCCGCACGTTTTTGCAGCAACAGGAAAAATTATTTGAAGTTCTGCGTTATGCCGATGAAGGCATGGGGAATATGGAAACGAATCTACTCGACGTCCGGCGGCAGGTAGAAAAATTGTTGGATAAAACAGGGAGTATTTTATCTCCGTTATCTGCCGCGCTCGATATACTTTATGATGCTGTGGCGAATGCCCAAAGCGCGGCGCAAGATATTGCGAACCAAATTAATAATGATGATCAATCTTTGGAGCAATCGGAGGCGCGGTTGTTTGCCATCCGTGCATTGGTACGCAAGTATCATTGCACGGCAGATGAATTGCCAGACAAACGCCGGGAATTTACGCAGGCTTTAATGCTGATTGAGGACCAAGGTGATTTTATCACACGTTTGGAAAAGGAAGTGGCCACTGGGCGTGATCAATACATCGCAGCGGCAGAAAAATTATCAGCGTCACGCCGTACGGCGGGGGAAAAATTGTCCAAGGCTATTCAAAAAGAACTTGCGCCGCTGAAATTGGAAAAAACGGTTTTTGCCGTTGCGGTTGAACCGCTGAGTGAAACGCAATGGAGCGCGAATGGCATAGATGCCATGCGTTTTGTGGTGGCCATGAATCCGGGTCAGCCGATGGCACCTCTGCATAAAACCGCATCAGGCGGGGAAATGGCGCGGTTGCTGCTGGCTATTAAAGTCGTGCTGGCGAAAATTGAAAATATCCCTGTGCTGGTATTTGATGAAGTCGATACCGGTATCGGCGGCGCGGTGGCGGAAGCGGTGGGTGAGCGCCTGCAAAAGTTGGCGAAGGACGCGCAGGTGATTGTCATCACCCATGCACCGCAGGTTGCCGCGCGCGGTGCAAACCACTGGCGCGTCGCGAAATCGCAAAAAACAAAACAAACAATCACACAGGTGGATGTTTTAAATGATAACGGCCGACGCGAGGAAATCGCGCGCATGCTATCTGGTGCAGAAATTACAGGTGAGGCGCGGGCAATCGCGGCGCGGATGTTGGCGGGATGACTGATAAAATTCAGAAAAATATGCGTGAATTGGCCGCCGAAATTGTGCGGCATGATGCATTATATCACAGCCATGATGCGCCAGAAATTTCCGATTCAGAATATGATTTGCTGCGCCGCCGTTATGAAAAACTAGCCAAAGATTACCCACAATATGCCGCGGTCGACATACTCAATAAAGTTGGTGCTGCGCCCAGCACAGGATTTAAAAAGATTACACATGCGGTGCCGATGCTCTCGCTCGGCAATGCCTTTGACGCGAAAGACATTCATGATTTTATCGGGCGTATCCGCCGGTTTTTAAATTTACCTGAAGATACCAAAATCGCATTTGTGGCGGAGCCGAAACTGGACGGCCTTTCACTCTCATTACGCTATGAAAATGGCATTTTAATTCATGCTGTCACGCGCGGTGATGGCGCGGCGGGCGAAGACGTGACGGAGAATGCCAAAACAATCAAAAATATTCCGCAAAAACTTTCCGGTGCGCCACCTAAAATTCTGGAAGTGCGCGGTGAAATTTTCATGCACCGGGATGATTTTGAAAAACTGAATGAAACACGCGCGGCGGTGGGAGATGCCGTTTTTGCTAATCCACGCAATGCTGCGGCGGGTTCAATGCGGCAACTCGACCCAACCATCACCGCCGCGCGGCCCCTGCGGTTTGCGGCTTATACCTGGGGTGAAATTTCGGTGCCACTCGCACCGACTTTATGGGAGTCGCGTACCTTGTTAGAAAATTTTGGCTTCCAGCTAAATTCACCGACACAAATATGCGAAACTGAAACTGAATTACTGGAATTCTACCAGCAGATTTTGATGGGACGTACTAACCTGCCATTCGATATCGATGGCGTGGTTTATAAAGTAAACGACCTAAAATTACAGGATCAATTGGGTTTTGTTGCGCGCGCTCCGCGCTGGGCCATCGCGCATAAATTTCCTGCGGAACACGCTCTGACGCGTTTAAATGCCATTCATATTCAGGTGGGCCGTACGGGCGCTCTCACGCCGGTTGCCGAACTCGCACCCATTAATGTCGGTGGCGTCATGGTATCGCGTGCCACATTGCATAACGAAGACGAAATTCGGCGCAAGGATGTGCGCGTGGGTGATATGGTTTGGGTTCAACGTGCGGGTGATGTTATTCCTCAAATCCTGGGGTTCCAAGATGACGGTGGGCACTCGGTGCGTGCGGAATTTATATTCCCCGATAGCTGTCCCATTTGCGGCGCCGCTGCCGTGCGGCCGGAAGGCGAAGCGGTGCGGCGCTGCACGAATGGCTTGACATGCCCGGCGCAGGCGCTGGAGCATTTGCGACATTTTGTTTCACGCGGCGCGGCGGATATTGCGGGCCTGGGCGAACGGACGCTGACAGAATTTTATGAACTTGGTTGGATACATACACCGGCGGATATTTTTGCTTTGGAAAAATACGCGGATGCGCTTAATGCACGCGAAGGTTGGGGCGAAAAATCAGTGCAGAATTTATTTGCCGCGATTGGGAAGGCGAGAAAAATGCCGCTGTCGCGTTTTATTTATGCGCTTGGTATCCGTCAGATTGGGGAAACAACTTCGAAGTTACTCGCACGTCATTTCAGTGCTTGGGAAGATTTTTATGCCACGCTGCAATCCGATGAAGCTGAATTAGAGTTAACAGCGATGGACGGCATCGGGCTGAGCATGGCGAAAGACCTCCTCTCATTTTTCGCTGAACCGCATAATCAGAAAGTTTTAAAGGAGTTGATGGCGGCAATTGAGATTCAGCCAGAAACAATAACACAAACGCATGGTGCATTATCAGGAAAAACCATTGTCTTTACGGGTGCGCTCGAAAAACTGTCGCGCGATGCGGCCAAGGCAATGGCGGAGCGTGCGGGCGCGAAGGTAGCCAGCACTGTTTCCGCAAAAATCGATTTTGTTGTAACGGGGGCGGATGCAGGCAGCAAACTGAAAAAAGCCACTGAATTGGGTTTAAAAACGCTGACAGAAGCAGAATTTCTGGAGATTATCGGCGCATAATGCTTGAACATTCGTTCGTGGCAGCTATATGATGATTGTAAGAATTGAATAGGCAGGAGATTTATCGGGCGATGGGACGCAAGCTCAGTTTTTGCAAGGATGATGCACTGGTCAAGGCTACGCGCCTATTCGGCCAACGCGGCTATGAAAAAACATGCATGCGCGATGTGGCAAATGAGTTATCGGTGCCGGTGGCATCCTTGTATCATTCCTTTGGAGATAAAAATGCTTTGCTGTTGGCGGCGCTGGAATCCTATTTTGAAAGCACGGTAAAGCCGCGCATGGTTGCCTTGGCTGCCGCGCCCAATCCCATGGTTGCGATTGAAAATCATTTTTCTGAAGTCATCGCACGTTATAGCAATCCGGATGAAAATACCTGTGGTTGCGTCATGCTGCATGCAGCGAGCGATTTGGCGCTTCAAGTTCCCGAGGCGGCAAAGGCTGCGAAACAAATGATGAAATTTGCGCGTGAACAATTTATGGCCGCTATTACGCGTGGCCAGGAAATGGGCGAGATTACCACTACGCATCCGGCGGAATTTTTATCTGCGCATTTGATGGCGAATTTGATTGCGATTAAAACCTGGCTGCGCATGGGCGCGAATATGGAAATGCTGCACAACTACACGCGCCAGGCCTTGGCAATTTTACGCGCTTAGCGCGGATTTTATTTTCGCACTTCCGCCTGATAGTCTTGCACCAGTTGTTTGACCAAATCGCCTACCTGATATTGATGCTCTAAAATTTGTCCAATCGGCGAAATTTCCGCCGCGGTGCCGGTTAAAAAGGCTTGCTCAAATGTCGGCAATTCCTCAACCGTAATGGCGCGTTCATGCACTGTGATGCCGCGCCGCTGTGCCAGTTTAATCGCAGTTTGCCGCGTCAGGCCGTTTAAAAAACAATCCGGGATAGGGGTGTGCAGCTCGCCGTCCTTGATGAAAAAGACATTGGCGCCTGTGCCCTCGGCAATTTGGCCGCGGTAATCCAGCATCAGGGCATCATCATATCCCGCCTCATCCGCCTCATGTTTGGTTAGCGTACAAGTAACGTAAAAACCGGATGCCTTGGCTTGCACGGGCGCACAGGCAGCGGGCTGACGGCGCCAGGATGAAATCATCAACCGTAATCCACGATTGCGTTGTTCTTCAGAAAACAAGCTGGGCCAAGCCCAGGCCGCCACTGCCGCATGGGTTTTGGTTTTCAACCCGCCAATGCCCATTTGTTCCGGCCCGCGCCAGGCGAGCGGACGGATATAGGCATCTGTTAAATTATTTTTTGCAAGAATGTCGCGGCAAGCCTGGTTGATTTCCACTTCCATAAAAGGAATTTTCATATGCAAGGCGTTGGCGGAAAAAAATAACCGCGACGTGTGCTCTTCGCATAAAAAGATTTTACCACCATACGCCCGCGCACCTTCAAATACGGTCGAGGCATAATGCAAACCATGGGACAAGAAATGAATTTTAGCTTCTCGCCAGGGGATTATTTTGCCATCTATCCAGATCCAGCCGTCGCGATCATCAAAAGGTCTATCCAACATTTATCTTGCTTTCCTGTGTTTGAGATGCAAAGTTTATCGCAACCCATGACAAAATCCAGTCCTCTTTTAACTGAAAATTCGCTGCCCCATGTGCTGGTGGTAGATGACGATGCGCGCCTGCGCGGGCTGCTGCGCGATTATTTATCCAGCCAGGGTTTCTGGGTGACGACGGCGGAACATGCAGCGGCGGCGCGCGACATTCTGGCACGCGTGAAATTCGATTTTGCTGTGCTAGATGTCATGATGCCGGGTGAAGATGGCCTGTCGCTGGGCGCGGATTTGCGCGCGCAGCATGACATGCCGATTTTATTTCTCACTGCGCGCGGCGACGCGGCGGATCGCATTGCCGGTTTGCGCGCCGGCGCCGATGATTATCTGCCGAAACCATTTGAGCCGGAAGAATTAGTATTGCGCATCAATGCAATTTTGCGGCGCGGCATGTCGGCCCAGCCAGCCGCGCAGAATGAATATCAACTGGGTCCCTATCGCTGGTTGCCGGAAATGGGTGAATTGCATGGCGATGGCGGCGCAGTAAAGCTGTCGGAGATGGAGAATAAACTGCTCCGTGCGCTGGCCGCGCGGCCCGGCCAGCCGCAATCGCGCGAAGATTTGGCTGAGCGCATGGGCATCCAAACCGCGTCGCGCAGTATTGATGTCACCGTTGTGCGCCTGCGACGCAAATTGGGCGACGATCCGCAAATGCCACGCATCCTGCAAACCCTGCGTGGGCAGGGTTATGTGTTAAGAATTACTTAACTAGTAGGTTCTAATCTCCATCCTTTTTTATTCACATACTCAGATGAGGGATTGAGAGGACATGGTCTCCCCTCAGCAGTTAATAAACGTATTGCGTGCCTTCTTCTAAGAATTTGAATTACTGGTTCAAGAGGTGCTAAGACAGTTAATAAACGCGGTGCTTCTTCTCTTTTGAAGTTTTTACCGCTCGTATTAAAAGAGGCTAAATATATTTTCGCAGTTTCCGGGGTTAATTTTATCCAACCTTTTTTCAGCAATTGGGATCTAATCGTTGCGCCGCCATCTATTCCAGCCATAACTCTTCCTGGAGCATTTTCTGCGCTCTTTACACAAAATTGGCGGAATGTTGGGTCATATAAGAAATGACCTGTTCTAATTCTTCCTTTTATCGGGATTATGAGATTGCCATGCCATAGTTCGCAAGGAAGATTTGGTATAATATCCTGCATTCGTATCAAATGATGTGGAATACCAAGCTCTGTTAATCCACAGGACATTACACTTTGTGCATGTCCGCATAACCCTTCCCATTCGGACAACCTATTCTCGGGTATATCTGCTAAAACCTCAGGATCTTTTGTCATCCGCCTTAATTGCAGAGCAGTACGGTTAACCAGCCACCTGGAAAATTCTTCTGCTTCCGCATCATTAACTGGTTCCTGGGTACGTACTTTCTCAACGGCTAAAGGCCTTTGGTATAGCTCAGGGATGCTCAACATATTATAAAATGGGTACGCAACCATGATAATATTATTATCACTCCATGATGATAATTTAAAGAAAATAAATAGTTTCAAGCGGAAAAAACATGTTAAAAAGTTATTAATGAAGCCCTTCCGCCTCCGCCGGTATTTGCCGAATACGTTATTCGCACGGTCGCTCTTGATCGTCGTCACGCCCGTCATCGTGCTGCAGATTTTGATGGCGTATATTTTCCTCAATCAGCACTGGCAGGAAGTTACAAATAAACTTTCACAATCGGTGGCGCGTGAAGTTGCCTTTGTGATTGAACTGGAAACTGCCTATCCCGACCGCCAGGCCGAAATTCTGCAATTGGCGACAGATACAACCCGCATGAAGTTCGAACAATTACCGGCGCACCGTATGGCGCGCGAAGATGGAAACCGGCAAAGCTTTTTATCGCGCATGGTGGGCAGTGCGATTAAATCACGTCTGACCTATCCTGCGCGTGTGCAGCTGGGCCGCGAAGATGAGACGTATGAAATCGAAGTTGTTACGCCGAGAGGGTTGCTGCGCGTGACCTTTCCGGAAAAACGGATTTATACGTTTACCACGTTTCAATTCCTTGCCTGGTATACCAGTGCCAGCGCGGTTCTGCTAATTATTTCCATTCTATTTTTGCGCGGCCAGATCCGTCCCATCCGCCGTTTGGCAGAAGCAGCGGAGGCATTCGGCCAAGGCATCGAACGCCCATTCCGCCCCGAAGGCGCGCGAGAAGTCCGCCGTGCCGCGGCGGCATTCTTGCTAATGCGTGAACGTATCAAACGGCAAATTTCCCAGCGCACAGAAATGCTGGCGGGCGTGTCGCATGATCTGCGCACGCCGCTCACGCGCATGAAATTGCAATTGGCGATGACAAAAGACGCAGCTGCCCAGACGATGAAAACCGATATTACCGAAATGGAAGCGATGATCGAAGCCTATTTGCAATTCGCGCGCGGCGAAGGCGAAGAAAATGCGGTGCCGGTGCAAATGGATGAATTGCTGTTGCAACTGGCGCAGGATTTCGCGCGCGCGGGTGCGGGCCAGATTAACCTTAGCGCCGCGCCGGTGCGGCTGATTGTGCGGGTGCAGGCAATGCGCCGAGCATTGGGTAATTTAATTCAGAATGCCTTGCGTTACGGTACGCAGTGCGATGTGACGCTAACAGTCGCAGATGAACAGGCCGTGATCTGGATCGACGATAACGGCCCCGGCATTCCACTTGAGGCGCGTGAAGATGTCTTCCGTCCCTTTTACCGCCTGGAGCAATCGCGCAATCGCGAGAGCGGTGGCATCGGCCTGGGTCTGGCGATCGCCCGCGACATTATCCGCGCGCATGGCGGCGAAATCACGCTGGAAGACAGTCCGCTCGGCGGCTTGCGCGCGCGGGTGATTGTGCCAGTTTAAAAGAAAAGACCTCCTTTTGGGAGGCCTTTGACGTTAAACATTTGACTAGTAATTTGGTATGAGTTGGAAGCCTTTGCTCATAACTCTCTTCGCAAAATTAGCCATTCTTATTAAGACATCATCAGATACACGCTCTTTCTGACCCGTAGCGTCATTTGGCAAACTAAGGGCTGAAGGCGTATTCATAAGGTCATTTAATAACAGATCCCGAGTTCCTCGACCGACCGCGAATACGCGTGGTACATAGCCAGCTAAAGGATCATTTGGCGCTTCTTGGGCCTCTACCGTTGCGGCTGCAACAAGCATGGAGCGCATGGTGGTTTTGAACTCCTTTTGCAATCCGTAGTATTGTTCGCCATTTAATCGGCCATTATTTTTTGCTGTTTCAACAGCCTGCACCAGTGTTTCAAATTTTGTTGGCTCACCAGCACGAAGCTTTTGTGTATCATCTGCCCACGTCCAAGAAAGTTGAATTGCATTTTGTCCTGATGAATTTGGCTCCGTAAGTACAGCGCAAAGCTCGTTGCCGGAAAGGCTACCACAAAGCCGTTCTAAAAATACTGCTCCAGCTGTCTCAAAACCACCGTACATATTATTAATTATGCTTTGAAAGATTGTAAAAGATGGGTTCCGCGCGGACTCTCCTCCGCCCATTTGGATCACATGTGCAGCTGCTTCTTGATGGTTTAAAATTGTAAGCTTGCTGTCTGCGGTAAAGCTATTTAAAATAGTTCCAAATGTTCTTACATTTTCGCTTCCACCACTTGAGGCCAAGGTTGCTGCTCTTTGAAGCGCGCTTCCACCGCCATTAGGTGGTAATTTTGTTAATTCTTGCCATAGCAAGCTGCCTTGATTGGACAGTCGGTTTAGGAATGGCCCAACTGCCCCAGGCATCCAATTTATAATAGACCAGGCAAGAGTATCCCCACGAATTGTTTCTGTTGATGCCATGGCTTGTGGGAGTGCGTTGTCAGGTAATGCATTAATCAGAATGCTAAACATACTTTCAGAACCTTTGCCCATTCCTAAAGACATCACACTTAAATAGTTAGCGCGACCTCTACCAGGCATTTGATCAGCACCTTCATTATAGTTCAGTACATGATAAGGAATAGGGGATAGAATTAATTCCGTCCTTTGTTCAGGCGTTGCAGATTCCAGAATTTGTTGTACCTTTGCATTTTTGTCTTTATCTCCAAACCACTTGCCCCAACCTGTATCATAAGCATCCGAAAATGCTTGCTCAAAGGCAGTTTTCAAATCAACGACAGGCGGTTCAGACTGTTTATATAAACCCACAGCTTTTAAAGCTTTGATTGCAATAGCAGGTAGTTTAAACATTATTTTCTCCAAGATGTTATGTCTAAGGTATAGGTAATATATACCACACTTCCCCTGAAAGTAAAAAACATTTTTACCGCGTGGCCAGGGCAACCGGTGAATTTTCAACGTTTTCAACGGCTTGAGCATTATCCCACGGCCAGGGGCGCTCTTTATACAGTTCCTGAACCATTTTTTGCCAGGTGCTATCCACCGGCATTTTCAGGCCGCACACCTCAGCGTCTGGATGAATTCGAGCTTCAATCGGACTAATGCCAGCGTCCAGCAGGAACTTACCTTTGAAATAATCGAGGATATGCCGTTGCAATGCTGCTTTGAGCATCGCAGAAAACTCGATATGGCCGGATGTCAGCGCCAGTTCGATATCATCCACGATGCTGCTGTTCAGGCCGGGATAGCGGCCCAGAGAATTTGGCCGAGTGTAATCCTGAAGCGTCAAGCGCAACAAGCTGGCCTTGGGGGGTACATGGACAAAGAAAATTTCCCTTTCCGCCGGCGTCATGATGCTGAGCTGCGCGCAGGTTTTCCAGGTTAGCATGGGGATCTCCTTTATTATTTCTTTATCAGGTTAGCCGTGTATTCTTAACAAAGAATGTATAAAGGCTTGGATTTTAGATTAAATTTTTACTCCACTGTTACGGCCTTGGCGAGGTTGCGGGGTTGGTCCACATCCGTGCCTTTCAACACTGCAATATAATAAGCGAGCAGCTGAACGGGTAGGGCATAGAGCAAAGGCGCCACAAACGGATCGCAAGGCGGCATGGTAATCGTCCAGCGTGCATCCGAAGCCCTCGCAACGCCTGGCGCATCGGAAATGAATAACACCTGTCCGCCGCGTGCCGCGGCTTCCTGCATATTGCTCAATGTTTTTTCGATCAGCGCATCAGTAGGGGCAAGCATAATAATAGGTACATTTTCGTCAATCAGGGCAATCGGCCCATGTTTCATTTCGCCTGCCGCGTAACCTTCGGCATGGATATAGGAAATTTCCTTGAGCTTTAGCGCACCTTCCAGTGCCAGCGGATACATGGTCCCGCGTCCCAGGTACAAAACATCGCGCGCGGTGTGCATATCCTGGGCGATTGTTTTAATTGCTTCTTCTATGCGCAGAGCCTCGGCCATCAATGCCGGAATTTCACGCAAATGCGCGGTCAGTTCGCGCTGTGTATCGGGCGTCAATGTTCCGCGCACCCGGGCCGCATGAAGTGCCAGCACTGCCAGCGTCGCCAGTTGCGTCGTCGTCGCTTTAGTTGACGCCACACAAATTTCCGGTCCGGCCTTGGTCAAAATTGTGGTATCAACTTCGCGCGACATGGTGCTTTCCGGCACATTAATAATGCCCAACGTTTGATAGCCATTGCGCTTTGCCAAGCGCAATGCTTCAAGTGTATCCAGTGTCTCACCCGACTGAGAAATCACCAGCAGTGCGGCATTTTTTTCCACCGGCGCGGCGCGGTAACGCCATTCGGACGCGACATCTACATCCACCGGCAATCCAGCCAATTGTTCAAACCAATATTTTGCCACCATGCCTGCGTAATAGGCCGTACCGCAGGCGCAAATCGTCAGGCGTGAAATTTTGGCGAAATCGATGGCCATATCAGGCAGGTACACTGCACCCGTGCCCGGATGCATCAGCGCATTAATCGTATCGCCCAACACTTCGGGCTGTTCGTGAATTTCTTTCAGCATGAAATGGCGGTATTCGCCCTTGCCCACCATGGCGGCGGAGACCGTGGAGGTGCGGATGGGGCGTTCCACACGTGTGCCAGCGGCATCAAAAATTTCCGCGCCGTTGCCGCGCAGCACGGCGAAATCGCCGTCCGATAAATAACAAATCTGGTTGGTGAGTGGTGCCAGTGCCAGCGCATCCGATGCGATATACATCGCGTCTTTACCATAGCCAATGGCGAGCGGTGTGCCTTGCCTTGTGGCGCACAAGAGATTTTCCTCACCTTTAAAAATAATGCCAAGTGAGAAAGCGCCATACAAACGCGATAAAGTTTTACGCGCGGCTTCGATAGGCGCCGCGCCTTGATTAATATAATATGTGATCAAATGAACGATGACTTCGGTATCTGTTTCGGATTCAAATTGCACATGATGTGCTGCCAATTCTTCACGTAAATCCAGATAATTTTCGATGATGCCGTTGTGTACCACGGCGACCTTATCACTCGCATGTGGATGGGCATTGTTTTCCGTGGGGCCGCCATGGGTTGCCCAGCGCGTATGACCGATGCCGATGCGGCCGGGCAATGGATCATTCGCGACCTTGTTAATGAGGTTTTGCAGTTTACCTTCGGCGCGTGAACGCGAAATGCCTTGCGCAGTGATGGTTGCAACACCCGCGGAATCGTAACCACGATAAGATAATCGTTGCAGTCCTTCCAGTAGTAATGGCGTTACTTCGGTTTTCGCAATTGCACCAATAATCCCGCACATTATTTTTGCTCCTTGCTAAAAAATTTTGTTGCCCAATCGGCGATGTTTTTTTGTACCGCACGCGCAATACTCAATGCGCCCGCCGGAACATTTTTACTAATCACGCTGCCAGCACCAATGATGGCGCCATCTCCTACCGAAACAGGCGCAACCAGCGCAGTGTTTGAGCCAATAAATGCCCCCGCGCCGATATCGGTTTTATATTTGTTGATGCCGTCATAGTTACAGGTAATGGTGCCTGCGCCGATATTTGCCTTTTCGCCCACCCTCGCATCGCCAATATAGGACAAATGGTTTGCTTTTGCACCCGAACCGATATCCGAATTTTTAATTTCCACAAAATTTCCTACGCGCGCATCGGGGCCGATGACACTGCCTGGACGGATGCGCGCAAACGGTCCCACCCGCGCGCCGGATTTAATCACACAGCCTTCCAAATGAGAAAAAGGCAAAATTTCAGCGCCGTTTTCAACTGTGACGCCCGGACCGAAAACCACATGTGCGCCGATGGTTACATCGGTGCCAATCCGGGTATCATACGCGAAAGTTGTGCTGGCCGGATTTTGTAGCGTCACACCGGTCAGCATGGCGGCGTCGCGCGCACGGGATTGAAATATCTGTTCCGCCGCCGCCAGTTGCGCGCGGTCGTTGATGCCCATGACTTCTTCTTCATCCGTTATGAAAAAATATGCTTTGCCGGATGCGGCAACCATATCTGTTAAATAATATTCGCCTTGTGCATTATCGTTTTCTAGTTTTGCCAACAATTCCCACACGCGCGGCGTGGAAACCGCCATCAGGCCGGAATTGCAGAGATTAACTTCGCGCTCATCTTCGGTTGCATCCTTTTCCTCAACAATTTTATTTACGCGGTCCGCACTGACAATCAATCGACCATAGCCGTGCGGACGATCAGTTTTGAAAGCTAGAAGTCCAACAGTGCAATCAGATTTTTTTTGAAGTAGTTTTTGCAAAGTCTCTATGTGGACCAGTGGCACGTCGCCGTACAAAATTAAAACATCGCCGGTAAAGTTTTTCAGCGCATCTTCCGCACAGCGTACCGCATGACCGGTGCCGATCTGTTCCTCCTGTACTACAATTTCATGCACGCCAACGATGGGTCTGAATGACTCAACTTGCTCGGGTGCCGCGACAATAATAATTTTTTCCGGCGACAAACTTTCTGCCGTGCGAATGACATGGCCCATCATCGGCAAACCGGCGATTTGATGCAGCACTTTGGGCAGGGCGGATTTCATCCGCGTGCCCTTGCCCGCCGCCAGAATGATGATCGCTAAACTTGATTCAACCATGTGCTTTCATAGCATGATTATTGGGGGGCGGGCTCACAAACCGTAACGGCATGTTAGGGAGTTTGCGCCAGCAAATCTGCGATATCCTGTCCCCCGGACGTGCCGCCCACCAAGTGGATAAAGACCGTGCCAAAATCACCATAAGTACGCGCTAAGACCGGAATTTCCGGACCGCCGGGCGTTAACGGCGCCAGCCAGAATGACAGCTTCATTTTCGCGTCGCCATCCTCCGTCCACTCGGTTTGATATTTCTTCCAAAAACCAGCGACGCGTTCAATCGTCATGTCACAGCGCCGTGCTGCGCCGCGGAAAATACCGATGCGCGATACAGGCAAACGTTCAAATTGGATCTCGTAAAATTTCAAATTAAATCGCCGCCGTCCGTCATAGACTGCAATCGTTTGATCGCAACTTTCACCTTGCGTCACGCGTTGGAGCAGCGTCAGCGCCGCCGACATCAA
>Ga0105240_10000438_pt1 | contig 76903 bp, 62 predicted proteins | sample KBSC54metaG_FD_80426 | JGI IMG/M metagenome (GOLD analysis project Ga0105240, IMG submission 80426) | Corn rhizosphere microbial communities from Kellogg Biological Station, Michigan, USA - KBS C5-4 metaG | ecosystem: Host-associated > Plants > Roots > Rhizosphere > Soil | place: Michigan, USA...
ACGCGCTTTACACCCTCGTGGCCGATCCTTTTAGTCTTCGCGCGGTGCGTCAGGTTTACCAGGCCAAGGGCCGTCAAAACCATCGCGCGCTTCCCGTCCTGGTTCGCGATGCTCTCATGGTTGAGGAACTCGCGCGCGAGATTTCTCCGCGATTCCGAGTGCTGGCCCGCAGATTCTGGCCTGGCCTGCTCACCATGATTCTTCCCGCTTCTTCAGGTGTTCCGCTGCGCGCCACGGGCAACACGGGCCGGCTCGCGGTTCGTCAGGCGAACTCAGTCGTTACCGATGAACTAATCGCGCGCCTCAATCAGCCGCTCGTTGCAACCAGCGCCAACATCTCCGGCATGCCAACCTGTCGCACCGGTATCGAAGTTTTCGGGATGATGGATGGCCGCGTGGACCTGATTCTTGACGGTGGCGCCTGCGAGGGAATTGGCGCCACCACAGTCGATATCACGGAACCGGAATGGCGAATGATAAAGGAAGGCGCCATTACCGAGCGCGACATTTCCGAATGCCTCGTTGAGGTCGGTGAATAAGCTCTGAGGCAACGAAAGGCCGCGCTTACGCAACGTTGACAGAAGTTTGAATCCGTAATCCATGTGAAGTTGCTGGTGACAGTGGAAGAGCGCCAGAGCTTTTCACCAGCACAACATTCTTCCGGATTCCGGTCGTGGGCCTGCCGTGGACCTTCGTTTTTCAAGGTAAACCGAGTTGTGAATCCAGGCTTTTGACTTTATCGGAGGCCGGCGGCTCCATCCCCGGCTGTGCATGAAATCGGCCTGCTCGCGGCGATGCTATAATTCAACTGGATGGTTTTTTCCTTCCCCGCGGATTCGCGGCAGCACGGTTGTTCCCCAACACAGCACCCAGTTTCTGCGCTCTTTCCCCGGATTTTCCGCCAGTGTTAAATTTTCTATCCTTAATCCCACTTCAAGGAGGACGCAATCCAAATACATGAAAACCAGTGTCCAGGTCAGCAGAGGAATTGAGAACCTTTTCGGTACTCAGGATGAAAACATCCGGCTCATTGAGCTGGGCCTGAATATCAAGACGAAACTGAGCAGCGACACCATCGAGATCGATGGGGAAGAAGGCGATGTTGCGCGCGCCGAACAAATTTTCGAAGACTATTTCGCGCTGGTGCGCGAGGGCCAGATCTTCAAGAACGGCGACCTCAACGGCCTCCTGCGGGTGGTCACCGCCGACCCGGACGTTACCCTGCGCGCCCTGGTGAACAGCGGCAAGCAGCGCAGCTTCGGCAAGAAAGTTCTCTCTCCCAAGACCGTCACACAGCGCCGCTACCTCGAAGCGATCGAACGCAACGATCTCACGTTTGGCATTGGCCCCGCCGGCACAGGCAAGACTTATCTGGCTGTGGCCATGGCTATCCAGGCGCTGGTGAGTAAGCGTGTGAGCCGCATTATCCTTACCCGCCCCGCAGTGGAAGCCGGCGAACGTTTGGGCTTTCTGCCCGGCACCCTTCAGGAGAAGGTAGATCCATATCTGCGCCCACTGTATGACGCACTTTACGACATGCTTGAGGCGGAAAAAGTCGAGAAGCTGATCGAACGCCTGTCCATTGAAGTGGCGCCGCTTGCGTTCATGCGCGGACGTACGCTGAACGATAGTTTCATCATTCTGGACGAAGCCCAGAACACCACCACGGAACAAATGAAAATGGTGCTTACGCGCCAGGGTTTCAACTCGAAGATGGTGGTCACGGGCGACCTTACGCAAATGGATCTTCCCAGCAACAAGCGCAGCGGATTACTAGAAGCCACCGACGTGTTGCGCGGCGTGGAGGGCATTTCATTTATTCATTTCGATGAGCGTGACGTGGTTCGGCATAGCCTGGTGCAGCGAATCGTGCGGGCTTACGAGAAGTACAATGAAGGTGTGACCGGACGCCAACTGTCGCTGAGACTGGCGGATGGCGCCGTCGCCGAACCTCTCGACCCGGCAGGCCGCGCGGCTGAACCTATAGTCGCCGCCACTCAATGAAATCAGATCCCCATTTAACTTTCCGGCGTAAGCCGGCCAACCTCGATTGCGCGGGCCTTGAGATGTTCGCCGAAACGCTTCAGGGCCGCGTTGCCAAACGCCGCGAGTTCCATTGCCTGCTCACGAACGATGCCGAACTGCAGTCGTTGAATCGTGAGTTCCGCCGCAAGAATTACCCCACTGATGTGTTATCTTTCCCGGGCGCGGCCCCTTACCTGGGCGATATTGCCATTTCGCTGCAGCGCGCCCGTTCGCAGGCGAAAGAGTTTGGTATTTCTTTGGAAGATGAAATCCGCATCCTGATGCTACACGGCGTGCTGCATCTTACAGGTCTCGATCATGAGACCGATACAGGGCAAATGGCCCGGGCCGAGCAGCGATGGCGCAAGAAGCTCGATCTGGCAACCAGTCTCACGGAGCGCGCGAAGTAAATGATTGTTGCCGCGCTTTTCATCCTGTTCTTCCTGATCGTTTTCTATACGGCGATTCAGACTTTTTATCTCGAAGGAATGCGGCTCCGAACGCGTGAATTGCCGTCTCTTCAGTACTTCAAATCCGACTTCGAACCGCGACTCAATCTGCGTTCCGAAGAAGGCGCGCTCAGCTTTTCTTTATGGAAGCACAGCTGTCTGCTGGCGTTTGGTGTTCTGGTTCTCGCGCAGACAATCGACGGCGGGCCTCTGAAATTTCCTGAGCTTCTGGAAAGCATTGCCTCGGCCTGGCTGGCGATGCTGCTGTGCGCATACCTGGTACCGCAGTTGTTGTTTCGCCGGACTACCGGGCACTGGCTGCACGCGCTGCTGCCGTTCTATGCGGCCAGCGCGCTGATCGTCAGGCCTCTCGTGCTCGGCCTCAACTTCCTGCATTCGCTTCTCGACGTCGTGAAGCAGGAACCAGAGAGCGAGGAAGGCGCCACCGCCGCGGATAACATCGATGCCCTCATCAACGCCGGTACTGAGGAGGGCCTCATTGAAGAAGAAGATCGCAAGCTGATTCAGTCGGTGGTCGCGTTTGGCTATAAGACTGTTCGCGAGATCATGACGCCGCGACCGAACATGGTCACGATTCAGGCGGATCAAACGCTTGAGGCGCTGCACGAACTGGTGGTGAACGAACAGTATTCGCGAATCCCCGTCTGGCAGAGTTCGATTGACGACATCGTCGGGTTTGTTCACGTGCGCGACATGTTTGAAGTCGCCGAAAGCAGTCGCAAGACCCGCAAAGTCCGGGAACTGATGCGCCCGGTGCGCTTCGTCCCGGAAACCAAGCCGGTCGACGATCTGATGCGGGAAATGCAGCAGGAAGGCGCCCACATCGTGATCGTGGTGGACGAGTACGGCAACACCGCGGGCTTGGCCTCGATGGAAGATTTGGTGGAAGTGATTCTTGGCGAAATTCGCGATGAACACGAGCCGGGTTCCGACGTAACGGATGATGGGAATGGTGGCTATATAGTGTCCGGCAGTTTTGATCTCTCACGCATTTCCGACTTACTGGAGTTTCGCCCTGAAGACGACGTATCCTCGACGACCATTGGAGGTCTTGTAATGGAGTGGCTTGGCCGCGTTCCGAAATCAGGTGAATTCATCGAACGCAACGGGCTTCGCGCCGAGGTGCTGGCGAGCGACGGAATGCGCGTCGAGCAGGTTCGCCTCAGCCCGGTGCATGCCAATTCAGAGCACGTCACGGAGACGGCATGATTCACCGTTCCGGTTTTGTTTCGATACTGGGCCGCCCGAACGCGGGGAAATCGACGCTGCTAAACGCGCTGGTTGGCCAAAAGGTGTCCATCGTAGCGGATAAGCCTCAGACCACACGCACCGCAATTCAGGGCGTGATGACTACCGATGAGGCGCAGGTAGTCTTCGTCGATACGCCGGGCATTCACAAATCCGATTCCACTATCAACAGGCGCATGATGGAATCGGTTCGCGCATCGCTGGAAGAACGCGACGTGATTATCTACGTCGTCGATGCGACAGAGCGTTTTGGCGAAGAGGACCAGCGCGCCCTCAGCATGCTCCGGCCGCATGGCCCGCCGGCGATTTTGGTTTTCAATAAAATTGACGCGGTGCGCGCCAAGCACGATCTTCTGCCGCTCATAGAGGAATACAGCAAGCATTTCCAGTTCGCCGAGTGCCTGCCCATCTCGGCGCTGAAAAGCGACGGCCTCGGGAATCTCCGCAAGCAGGTGATTGCCCGCATGCCGGAGGGTCCTGAGTATTTTCCGCCCGACCATATTACAGATCAGCCGGCGCGTTTTCTTGCCGCCGAACTCATCCGCGAGAAGATCCTGATTGCCACCCGCCAGGAGATTCCGCACGCCACCACGGTGATCATCGACAAGTGGGAAGAGACGCCGGCCATCGTGCGCATTTACGCCACTATCTATGTGGAGCGCGAAGGCCAGAAGGCGATTATTATCGGGGCGAAGGGCGCGATGCTCAAGCAGGTGGGCACTCTTGCGCGGGAAGAGATCGAATCGCTTTTCGGAATTCGGATTTTTCTCGACCTGCACGTAAAGGTGCAATCGCGATGGCGTGAAAACAATGCGTTTCTCAGTACTCTCGACTGGCGTACAATGGCCGGTAGAGATGAAAACTAAGCGCCTTGGCCTGTCAATCGTACTGTTTCTGAGCATGTTGTTGACCGGCTATGCCGCCAACAAACCCGTCACTGACGATTTTATTAGCGACACGGTGCGTCAGAAACTCGCCGCCGACTCCGTTGTGAAGGGCGGCGCCATTGAAGTGGAAGTTAAGAATGGCGTGGTCACGCTCAAAGGCAAGGTTCAGGAACCAAGGCAGCGCGATAAAGCGGACCGAATCGCGAAAAAAGTGAACGGCGTCAAAAGCGTCGTCAACGAGATTAAGATCGAGAAGCCGTGATACGCGCGTTCTTGCTTTGCTGCGCGGCGGCAGCGATGCTCGGCGCGCAGGATTACGACAATATTCAGGCCGAGCGCATCGCGAGCAATCTCAAATATGTCGATGGCCTCGTGTGGTCACGAGGCGGTTTTCTGGTTTTCTCAGATCTCCAGAGAAAGCGGATTTATCGCCTCGATCCAGGCAAGCCTCCCAGCGTCACCAAAGAAGACACCAATGCCTCAGAGGGCCTGACTTACGACACGCAGGAACGGCTTTACATCTGCGAACCCGTGAATCGCCGCGTGGCACGCCTTGATCGAAAAGGCAATCTCGAAACGGTGGCCGATAATTTTCAGGGCAAGAAGCTCAACGCGCCAAACGACATCGTAGTTCGCAAAGACGGACACGTCTATTTCACCGACCCCTCATTTGCGAACGCGATCGAAACCCGCGAACTCGATTTCAACGGTATTTTCCACGTTACGCCGAAGGGTGAGACAGACGTAGTCGCCAAGTGGCAAACCCGCCCGAATGGCATCGCGCTCTCTGCCGATGGCAAGACGCTCTTCGTCACCGATTCGGACCGTCATGCCGTTGTGGCGTTCGATGTGGATAACCGCTCCGGCGTGCCCTCGAATCCGCGCGATCTCATTAAGAACATTGACGGCGTGCCCGGCGGAATCCGGGCCGACGTGAACGGTCAGCTCTATATCGGTGCCCGGGGCGTGAGCGTATATTCGCCCGATGGCAAACTGCGGCACCAGGTGCTCACTGGCGAGATCGTCACGAATCTGGCCTTTGGAGATGCCGACTTTGAAACGCTTTATGTTGCCGGACGCAAGGCTGTTTACAAAGTTCGTCTCGGCGTAAAAGGGGCGATTCAGTATTAGTGGCGCCTGAAGGCAACAGCCGTTCCCGCCGCTATCCACCGCGGCCCGTCCTGGGCGTGGGGGCGTTGATTCTGGCTGAGGGAAAGATCCTGCTCGTGGAACGCGGGCGCGAACCGCTCAAGGGCTATTGGTCATTGCCGGGTGGCGCAGTCGAAACCGGCGAACTTCTCGAAGATGCCATGCGCCGCGAAGTCCGTGAGGAAACAGGAGTTGAAGTGGAGGTGCTCTGTCTGCTCGAGATCTTCGAGCGCATCATGCACGATGCCAGGGGAAACACCGAATACCATTTCGTGCTGATGGATTACCTGTGCCGGCCCGCGGGAGGCACGCTTGCGGCCGCGGATGACGCGAGCCGGGTGGAATGGTTCACAGAATCGGAACTCGCGGGGCTCAAGATCACGGAGGGTACTCCGGCGGTGATCGACAAAGCGTTTCGATGGCTTTCGGCCGGATCTATTCGACCAGGCCAAACGCCATAATCGAAGAGCCCGCCGCCACGCCGAGCAATTCTTTTCCATCGAATTGATAAACCATCGGCGACGCTTTCCAGTTCACGTTCGTCTGATAGCTCCACAGTGTCTTGCCGGTGACCGCGTCTGCCGCGACAAACGCGCCACTGTCTTCTCCGAAGAAAACCAGCCCGCTTGCGGTGGCCAAAGTGCCGCCCCATGAGTTCGCGGTTCCAACCTGCGGAATCTCCCACTTCACCGCGCCCGTCTGTAAATCGAGAGCGCGCAGGATACGAACCGGCTTTGTGCCAGGTTCCACGCGCTGCGCCCCTCCGAGGAAGGAACGGCCCAGCGCAAACTCTTCGGGCCGCTTTGTATAGACCGAGCACTTCTCGTTGGTTTGCATGTAGAACAACCCGGTCGCGGGATTGTAAGAAGGCGAATACCAGTTCGTCGCTCCGTCCTGTGATGGGCAAACTCTGACGCCCGCCGGGCTCGGCTCCTGCTTCGGCTGCAAGACCGGTCGTCCGTCCTTGCCGATCTCCTTGGCCCACGTCAGTTCTTTGATGAACTGTTTCGCGAGCAGCAGTTTGCCGTCTGTCCTGTCAAGAACGTAAAAGAAACCGTTGCGATTTCCCTGCACCAGCAGTTTGCGCGGACGCCCTTGCCAGTTGGCATTGATCACCAGGGGAGTCTCGGTCGTATCCCAGTCCCACAAGTCGTGGGGTGTGGTCTGGTAATGCCATTTCAGCTTGCCGGTCTTCGCATCAAGCGCAAGAATCGAATCGGAATAGAGGTTGTCGCCCATCCGGTCATCGCCGTTGTAATCCTCCCCGGGATTGCCTGCCTGCCAGAACACAGTGTCGGTTTCCGCGTCGTAAACACCGGTGAACCATGCGGCCGCCGCTCCGTGTTCGATGCCCTTGCCCTCCCACGTCTCTGAACCGGGTTCGCCAGGCGCAGGCACCGTCCAGAAGCGCCAAACTTCCTTGCCGGTCTTCTGATCGAACGCCGCGACCAGGCCGCGCGCTCCTTCTTCTCCGCCGGCGGTGCCGGTGACGACGAGATTCCCAAGCGCAATCGGCGCTGAACTGGCGCTGTAGTTCAACTTCGAATCGGCGACCTCTGTCTCCCACAGCAGAGTTCCGTCGAAGCGGTTGAGTGCGATCAGATGGGCATTATCCGTATTCATGAAGATCTTGTCGCCCGCAAACGCGGCGCCGCGATTGGTGCCGCCCGCACCGCCGCCAGTGAGCCCTTTCGACCGCGGACGCTGATAATGCCAGATCGGATGCCCGCTGCCTGCGTCGAGCGCATAGCATTCATTGCCGGCGGTCACATACATCAGACCGTCCACTACAAGGGGCGTCAGTTGCAGGCCGGAGACATTCGGCAGCGTAAAACTCCAGCGTGGAGCAACGCGCCGCACATTCGATTTGTCGATTTGCTTCAGCGTGGTGTACCGGTTTCCGCCGATGTCACCGTTGTATGTCGTCCAGTTGGATTCGGATGTGACCTCACGGAACTTGCCGCCGTCCAATTTGCGCAGAAGGTGGATTCGCTTCCCGCCTTTTTCCTCAATGCTCACGGCCGCATCTTCGAAGCTTTCCGAAATCACCATCCCTTCAAGTGTCTTGCCGCTGATCAGCGTGGCCTTAAGAGGATATTGCTGAAAACCGAAGCCAAAGCCGGTGCGAGGGCGAAGCGTTTTCACGTAAGCGACCAGCGGGGCGATATCGGGCTCCGCCACGTTGTTGGCAGGCATTCCACGCGCGGGCAAGCCTTCGAGCACCGTGGTTCGAAGTTGGGTATCGGAAAGGTTCGGTACACGCCGCGTAATGCCGGGCCCCAATTCACCTCCGTTACCGTCTGCGCCGTGGCAGACCGAGCATCGGCTCTCAAACGTCTTTCGGCCCGGCGGGATGTCCTGCGCGTACGCCGTGCAAACCACCGCCAAAACGATCAACACTGTTTTCTTCACTGAGACTCTCCTGCGATACGTACGCGCGGCTTCAGCCGCAGTTGCCCCACGTTATCAGGATTCATCGGTAGAGCGCCGCTTCGCCGGGCGGGCGGGTCTTCCACCTTCGGTGAATCCACAGCCATTGATCGGGATTCTCGCGAATCGCATGTTCAATCGCCGCCTGCACGCGCGCGGTGTCTGCCTCCGCATCGCCCGTTATCTCTACTTCCGGGTAGAAGCGCAGCACGTACTTTCCTTCCTTTTCGCTCCACACCGCGAAACCAGGAATCACTGCCGCGCCGCTGCGCGCCGCCAGCTTCGCGAACGTCAGGTTCGTGCAGGCAGGCTTTCCGAAGAACGGAACGAACACGCCGTTATCCGCCGCCGCGTTCTGATCCACCAGAATGCCCACTGGCTCATTATCTTTCAGCGCGTGCAAAATCGAGCGGGCGAAGTCGCGCTTCGATAAAAGTTTGTTGCCCGAAATTGCGCGCCGCGTCTCCACCATTTGGTCAATCGAAGGATTGTCAAGCGGCCTCACCACTACATTCATGGGCTCGGTCAAAAGCGCATGAGCGAAGGCGCTGAGTTCCCAGTTTCCCAAATGCGCCGTGGCAAACAACACGCCTTTGCCGCGAGCTTTCGCCCGCGCATAATGCTCATAGCCCTCATACCGAAGCCACTCCCCGGCGTTGGCCCTGTCGATACCCGGCATACGCGCTAAAGCAACCAGCAAACGACCGATCGACGTATAAACGCCATCGATCGTGTGCTTGCGCCACGAATTGTCTTTGTCGGGATAAGCGAATGTCAGGTTCCGTTCCGCTGTTTGTCGCAGGCGCGGAACAACCAAATCCAACAGCCCGGCGTAGCGCTGCCCCAACCAGTTCGACAGCGGTAGCGGAGAGTGCTCCATAGAGGACAAAACAATCCAGGCGAGTGACGCCTCGGCCAGATTGCGCAGCGGAGATCGCGATCTCAAACTATTCGATCCAGCCGCCGGCTATTACAAGATCGCCCGAATAAAAAACCGCGCCCTGGCCGGGAGTTACGGCACGCTGCGGCTCGTCGAACTGAACCTCCACGCGACCGTCTTCCAGTGGACAGAGGGTTGCGGGCGCCGGCAGATGACGGTTGCGGATGCGGACATTCGCTCGGGCAGTCGCGGGCAAACCAGTCCACGAAAGCCAGTTGATGCCTTTGACCGTCAGTGTGGAACGCAGCAACGAATCGTTCCCGCCCACGGTCACCGTCTGCGACTTCGGGTCAGTCGCGATCACATACAGCGGCTCTTTCGCGGCGATCCCCAAGCCCTTTCTCTGCCCCACGGTGAAGTGATGGGCGCCTGTATGCTTGCCCACTTCACGACCGTCTTCATGCATGATGCGACCGGCTGTTTCCTCGCGGCTCAAACCCTTCTCGCCCAGATACGAATCGATGAACGCCGCGTAGTCGCCATTCGGCACGAAGCAAATCTCGTAGCTCTCGGCTTTCTTTGCGACAGGCAAATCGAATTCAATCGCAAGATCGCGGACTTCCGATTTCACCATCTCACCCAGCGGGAACATGGTCCTCGAGAGTTGTTCCTGCGTCAGACCCCAGAGGAAATATGTTTGATCTTTCGAGAAATCGCGCGCAGTCCGCATCTGCCACCGACCTGTTTGTTCATTCCGGCTCACGCGCGCATAGTGTCCCGTCGCGATCGCTTTCGCTCCCACCGAATCCGCCAGGGTTAAAAACTGGTCGAACTTGATGAACGTATTGCACAGCGTGCAGGGAATTGGTGTTCTGCCGGCGAGATACTCGTCCACAAAAGGGGCCACAACGCTCTCTTCGAACTGCCGTTCCAGGTTCACGACGTAGTAAGGTATGCCGACATGTTCAGCCACTCGACGCGCGTCGTAAACATCGTCGAGCGAACAGCAGCGGCCAGTAGTCTCGTCGGTGGTCAGTTCGGGCAGGCGCCGCTGATTCCAGAGCTGCATCGTCAGCCCCGCGATGTTGTGACCCTCGCGTTTCAGCAGCGCGGCCACCGTGGAACTGTCTACCCCGCCTGACATTGCAACTGCGATCAGGTCAGACATGCGCGACCTCCGCCACGGAAATTCGCCGCAAATGGGCCACGCTGTCTACTACCGCCTCAATCAAACTGTCTACCTGTTCTTTCGTATTGGATGGGCCTAATGAAAAACGCACGCTCGACCGTGCTTCTTCTCTGCTCAGTCCCATGGCCAGCAGCACGTGGGATGGCTCCACTGCGCCGCTCGAACACGCAGAACCGCTCGATACCGCATAACCCCGCAGATCGAGCGCGATCACCATAGCCTCGCCTTCAATGCCTTCGAAGCAGAGGTTCGTCGTGTTCGGCAATCGGTGCGAAAAACCGCCATTTACCCGAACTGCGGGAATTCGATGCAGGATTCCGCGCTCCAGCCTGTCCCTGAGCGGGGAAAGATGGTTCCAGTCCAGGCGCGACGCGGCGGCTAAGCCCATCGCCCAGGCGCCCGCCACGTTTTCAGTTCCCGCACGGCGCTCACGTTCATGCCTGCCACCGTACAGCAGCGGCTGCAACTCCACGCCTTTACTAACGTAGAGCGCGCCGATCCCCTTGGGCGCTCCAAACTTGTGCCCGCTCATGGAGAGCAGGTCAACGCCGAGTTCGCGCACGTTCAAAGGAATCCGCCCGGCGGTCTGCACGGCGTCGCTGTGGAAGATGACGCCCGCCTCTTTCGCAATCGCGCCGATTTCCGCGATCGGCTGAATCACTCCGGTCTCGTTGTTGGCGTGCATCACGGTAATGAGGTTTGTTTCGGGCCGCAGTGCGCTGCGAATATGGGCAGGATCCGCCACGCCGCTCCGCGAAACCGGCATGTATGTTACGTTGTGCCCCTCTCGCTCCAACTGGGCGCAGGCGCTGAGGACGGCGGGATGTTCAATGCCCGTGGTAATCACATGGCCGGGCTTGCGCCTGCCGATTCCGAATAATGCCAGGTTGTCGGCCTCTGTCCCGCCACTTGTAAAAACGATTTCCCGGGGATCGCAACCAACACTCGCCGCGAGTTGCCGCCGGGCAGACTCCAGCTTTTGTTTTGCCGCCTGTCCGAAATAATGAATACTCGACGCATTGCCGTAGGTTTCGCCCAGGGTTTCGGCCAGACCACGCAAAACCTCGGGCGCGACGGGTGCCGTCGCGTTATGGTCGAAATAATAGTGCGGCACGTGTATGTACCAGTTTAGCGGTTTCGTCCAATCGTCTGTTCGGTGCCGACGGTCTGCAACATAACTGTGCAACTATGTCGCGATCTCTGTTGAGGGCATGTGAGAAACATCACGCTGAAAAAACTAGCCTGCTCGGATAATTCCGGAAGAATCAAGCTGTGTATACGCCGTCGCGCGGCGGAGGGAAGGTCAAGTAAATCAGTGCGTTCCCGCGCCGGACCGAGGGCCAGCGCTATTGTTGCGCTTAGTTTAGCTAAAAATACTTGCGAAAGTTACCAGGGCGTTTCCTGGAGTACTGGTACCAACGGTATGCTTCAGCACACTATTTTCAATGACTTAGGGCAAAATGTGATGCTACGATCATTTTGCTGACTTAAGTAAATCGTTCAGCCGAGTTGCTCTCCTCACGGAGGCTTGTCTTTTGATCAGAGCGAGAGCAACGGTACGAAAGGATCCTGTTCGAAGATGAAAAGATTTTCCATTAACGTGCTACTCGGGGTGGTAGCCCTTGCCATCCCGGCGTTCGCTACCCCTATCTTAACGTTCACCACGTCCGGCGCAGCGAGCGACACGGGCGCCATTACCAAATCGGGCACCGTTATCACAGGAACCGGAATCGGCTTCCTCGGATTAGGGATCTCGGGAGCTACGAATAACAATTCATGGACGCTGGCAGGAAGCGCCACAGGCAGCGCGGCATCGTTCGGCTTCACCTGGGATACCAATCTTCATTCAGGGACCTTCTCCGTCGTTGGCAGCGCCACGCGTGCTTCTGACGGAGCCACTCTAACGTCGCGCACCCTGTTTTCCGGTAACATCACTAGCGCGACCGTTAATTCAGAAAGCGCTGGCAGCTTCAATTTTGCTTTCAATGCCGGAACCTCACTACAGGCGGACAACGGTCTCGAAACGTTTCTGGGAGTTCCGACGAACGAGTCCTACACCCTTTCCGGATTTGAGATAGGCGGAAGTGCCAGCGGGTACGCGTTTAACGCCACAAGCAGCAGTATTGCTGGAACTGGCGTGGCGGCCACCCCGGAACCGGCTTCCGGCCTGCTGCTGGGGGCGGGATTCCTCTCGCTCGCCGTTATGGGACGCAGATCACGTTCGAAAAAGTAAGGCAGAAAGCACGGAGAATCTCAAATGAAACGAACATTACGCATTTACGGGCTTTTGTCCTTAGTGGTTCTCGCCACAACTTCGATATCTGCGTTCGCCGCAAGTCAATCGACGCTCCAGATAATCGACGATTTGGGTAATAAGATCACGATCAGCGAGTCGGGCGTGGTAATAACCGGTGGGGCCTGTACCGCCACTACCTGCGCGACCGACGGCGGCGGGATGACGACAGGCACTGGCGTGATTATGTGGTCCGGGACAATCGGACGCTTTCATGTTGGGCCCACAGTCGGCAAGTTCGAACCGGTTGGCGCCTATACCTACAACTCCGCCGATCTGCAACTCAACGCCGTGAACAACTCCGGCGTGGATGGATCGCTCCACGTCTACTTCTCGACCACCGGCGTTGAAGGCGGCGGGCCTTCGTTTTCGATGAACACCTTCGACTTAGTCACCGGCGGAACAGTGGGACACACCTACACCGCGAACTTCGATAACACGAATGCAGTGTTTGGAGCAGGACTTAGCAAAAGTTTAGCCCTGAGTTGCGCGCCCGGAAGCAACTGCTTTCTCGCTCCGATGTACGCCACCGGCGGTCCTGCGTCGAACCCATTTTCAATGACGAATGAAATGCTGGTTACCATTCCTTCTTCAGCCTCAGTCAACGTCGATTATCAACTGAGACAGACTCCGGGTCCGCTTAGCCTGAGCTGTGCCGGTACAACAGCGGGAACGGTTGGAGTTGTTTACAGTGATTCTCTGGTAGCGGCGGGCGGAGTGCCTCCTTACGGATCGTATATACTCACTGCGGGATCCCTGCCTGCAGGCCTCACCCTGAACTCGACAAACGGTCTCATTTCCGGATCTCCCTCCGCCTCCGGCCCGTTCAACTTCACCGCAAAAGTAAGTGATGCCGCGGGAGCTTCCGCGACAACAATTACTCCTAACTGTACTGTTAATATCGCACCGCCTTCCGCAACTGGCGGCGGTGGCACGACCGGACCCTACACGACTTACACACAGGGCGGTTGGGGCGCGGTGCCTCACGGCAACAATCCCGGTTATGTTTTGACCAAGAACTTCAGCGCCGTGTATCCGAGTGGCGTCGCAGTCGGCGGAATGTACAAGCTCACCTTCACGAGCGCGGCGGCTGTCATTAATTTTTTACCGATGGGTACAACAGCCGGCCGACTGACGAGCAATGCTACTAACCCAACGAAGTCAATTGGCGGTGTACTGGCAGGCCAGGTGTTAGCGTTGCAGCTCTCGGTAGATTTCTCAAACAGAGGCATCACCCGACCAGGCCTCGCCCTTCTTCATATCGCCACGGGAAAAGCGGCGACCGCAACGGTCGGTGACGCACTCGCCTGCGCGAACGCTGTTTTGGGTGGAGGGCCGCTTCCGTACGGATTTTCTCTTTCGGATATCGTTTCGATCCTGGATAGCATCAATAACAACTTCGACAACGGCACAACCAATCACGGTTACTTGTACTAGTCCCGTTCTCGGTGAGTGCAAAAAGAGAGGCAGACTTGGTCTGCCTCTCTTTTCGTCAGGCAAGCGATTACCTGAGGGGATACAATCTCCCTCAGGACTTTTATGAGCACCGTGCAGCATCTGTCGCTTCATTCCGATCTGGAAGCCGTACTAACTGACTTCGATTCCAATCTGGAAGCTGTTCACTCAGTTACTGACGGCCTCTCCTATCCTGAATTGACGTCGCAACCCACACCGGGTGCGTCATGGAGCATTCTCCAATGCGTTGAACACCTCGTGCTCGCGAATGGCTTCTACACTGCTGGTATGGCTGCTGTGCTGGAAGACAAACGGAGCAAGAACAGATTGCGCGCCGGTCCTATTAGCCCAAGCGCGGCGGGCGCGGTCTTTCTTAAGAAGCTGGAACCGCCGGTTAATTCTAAAGTCCGTGCGCCAAACAAGATTATCCCGCGAGCGGATAAGAGCAAGTCCGAAGTACTGGATGCATTCACGCAGTCGCACCGTCGAATCCGCGAAACGATTCTCAGCGCCTCGGATCTTGATCTCAATGCGATTCGGTTCCGCAACCCCTTGCTGCCACTGCTGCGTGTCCGCGTCGGCACCGGGTTGCTAATCATGGCGGCACACGAAAGACGGCATCTCTGGCAGGCATGGCAAGTGCGCGCGGAGTTCGCCAAGTGACGAGGCGTAATTTTTGTGCAACGGGTTTACTGGCGACACGCATGGCCCAATCCGCTTCCACCGACACGCGCGCGGCGTTCCTGAAAATGATTGACCGGCCGCGTGTGCCGCTGTCTCCGGAAATCGCATCGCAAAATAAGGCCGACGGGCTCGAACAGTCGCGCTTCACCTATGCGGCGGATGCCGATCAGCGAGTTCCCGGGATCGTGGTGCGAAGCGCCGCGGCTAATTCGAAACAGGCCTCGGCCAATTCAAAACAGGCCGCAGTCATCGTGCTGCACGGTACCGGCGGCGCCAAAGAAGGCCAGATCCCGCTGTTGCGGCAGTTCGCTGGTGAGGGTTTTGCGGCCATTGCGATTGACGGTCGCTATCATGGCGAGCGCAGTAAACAAGGCAGCGGTTCCTCCGATTATCAGGCAGCCATGCTGAGGACATGGGAGACGGGCAAAGAGCATCCGTTCCTGTATGACACGGTTTGGGATGTCATGCGGCTGATCGATTATCTCGAAACCTTGCCCGGCATCGACAGCGACCGTATCGGACTGACGGGGTTCTCGAAAGGCGGCATGGAGACGTATCTAACCGCGGCGGTGGATCCGCGTGTTGCTGTCGCGGTGCCGTGTATCGGCGTGCAGAGTTTCCGTTGGGCGCTCGACCACGATTCGTGGCAGTCGCGCGCCGGAACATTTAAGGTCGCGCTCGACACAGCAGCCAGGCAGCGGAACGCCGGAGCCCCGGGCGCGGAATTTCTTCGGACTTTTTACGACCGGGTCGCGCCCGGTATATATTCCGAATTCGACGGCCCCGCGATGCTGCCCCTTATCGCGCCTCGCCCGCTGCTCACAATCAATGGGGAAATCGATCCGCGCACTCCCATGCCCGGCTTGCAACTCTGTCTTGAAGCGGCGAAGAAGGCCTACGCAACGCATCCGGAGCGTCTGGAAAGCATAATCGAAGAGAAAACGGGACATGCCGTCACGCCTGCAGCCCGCGATGCCGCCGTTGCCTGGTTCGTAAAATGGCTGAAGCCTTGAGGGTCCTGGCCGTTATGGCCGATCTGATGTTTTCGGTCAAGATCATCGATGCGGCCAAAAAACTGAACCTGACGGTTGAATTCGTGAAGGATCGGGAAACCTTTGCGCGCAAGCTCCAAAATAGGCCGGCGCTGGTGATCTTCGACTTGAACTATCAGCCCGCCGACCCATTAAATCTGATTCGAAACATGAAATCCGAACCGGCAACCAAGGACATCCCGACGTTCGCATTCGTATCGCACGTCCAGGCAGATCTCCGCCGCGCAGCGGAAGAAGCCGGTTGCGACAAAGTGGTTGCGCGTTCGGCCTTCGCCCAAAGCCTGCCCGATTTGCTGGCAGGGATTGTGTAATCTCAGCCGACCTTTCGTTCGAGGCGCTCGATCCGCGCCTGATGAGCCATTTCGGTCGCGAGAATCTTTTGTGCGGTATCCGCGATAGAAATTACCATGTCGCTCAGGTGCTGTGACTCAGCTTTCCACTGAACTGCTCGCTGTTGCTTTCTTTGCGCATCTTCGCCACCATCGCGGGAAGTCTGTTGCAGATCGCGGAAAACCAGCTTGAGATTCATCGTGATCGCGCCGTGTTTATCTGACACCCGCCGTAACCGTTCACACAGTTTCCCACAAACCGCCTAAACAATCAGATTCAAAAACTCCCGAACCACCCGCGTAAGCTTCTTCTTCTTGCGATGAATGATCGCCACAGGCCTGCGCAATTCAGGCGCATGGAGCGGAATCGAAACCAGACGCCGATGCGCGATTTCCGTCTGCATCGTGCGCTCAGGCAAGATGCTAATTCCCGACCCCAGGGCGACCGCTTCTTTGATGGATTGGATATTGTCGAACTGCATCGCAATTTCCACCTGCACGCCGTTGTCCCGGAAAAACCGATCGAGCTCCCGCCTAATGATTACTTCTTCGTCGAAGGCGATGAATGCCTGATTTTCCAAATCCCTGGGCATCGCCATTTCCCGTCCCGCCAAAGGATGCGTCGGGAACACCGCCACGGTCATCCGCTCATCCCGCCACGGAATCACGGTTAGTTCCCGCCGGTGCTCGGGATAGCTGATAAAACCCAAATCCGCCTGATCTTCCAGCACAGCTTCGTAAACCTTGTCGGGTCTCAGAAGCTCAACGTGGACCGTCGCGCCGGGGCTCAGCTTCTGAAATTCCTCTCTCAGCCGACCCATTTCAGATAGCCCGATCGAGTAAATGGAAGCAATCCGAATCGTTCCCTCGGAGGAGTTCTTCACCTCCTCCAGCGCCACCGTGAAGTCTTCTTCCCGCCGCAACACGTCCCGGCAAAGTTCCGCATACAACTTGCCCGCCGGGGTGAGGCCTAAAGGCCGTGTAGACCGGTCGAACAGTTCCGCCCCCAGCCGCTTCTCAAGATCCTGAACGTGCTGTGTCGCCGCCGACTGGCTGATGCCGTTCAAGACGGCCGCGCGGCTAAGGCTCTTCGAATGCACCACATCGCGGAACAGTTTGCAGTCCTCAAAGATCACCCGCACAATATAACATTTTCTAATACTGATGCCAATCTAAATTTCGTTTGCGTGATAATCCACGATGCTGCTAATATTGTGAAACTACCCTGACGCGGCTGTTCGGGGGATAGCTATATGAGCCACCAATTCGGCACCGAAAACATTTCTCTGGGTCTCCGTTCTGTCGAGCGGCCCGCGTACGGGCTACCGGAAGCGCAGGGGCTCTATGACCCGGCAAATGAGCACGATGCCTGCGGCATCGGTTTTATCGCGAACATCAAGGGTCAGAAATCTCACGACATCATAGAGAAGGGGATTCAGATCCTCATCAATCTCACCCACCGCGGAGCCTGCGGGTGCGACCCTGAAACCGGTGACGGCGCAGGTCTGCTCATCCAAATTCCCCATCGTTTTTTCATGCGCGAAGCCGCGACCATTGGCTTCACTCTTCCCGCTCCGGGCGAGTACGCAGTTGGCATGGTCTTCATGCCAGTCGAGCGTCACGAACGCCTCATCACCGAGGGCATTCTTGAGCGCATCGTTCAGGAAGAAGGTCTCACGGTTCTTGGCTGGCGCGACACGCCGATAGATGGGAACGCCATCGGGCGGGTCGCACGGGCTTCTCAGCCCTACATACAGCAGATTTTTGTGGGACGGCCCTCCAGCATCACGCAGGATCAGTTCGAAGGTAAACTCTACATCGTTCGGAAGCGCGCCGAGACAGCGGTCGCCGCGGAGGTGGAAGAATTACCGAATCGCGGGATGTTCTACATCCCCTCGCTCTCTTCGCGGACCATTATTTACAAGGGCCTTTTGCTCGCGCCGCAAATCGCGAAATTCTATATCGAGCTTTCCGATCCCGACGTGATGAGCGCGCTTTGCCTGGTGCATCAGCGCTTCTCGACGAACACCTTTCCAACCTGGCACCTTGCGCATCCGTTCCGATATGTCGCTCACAACGGCGAAATCAATACCGTCAAAGGCAACGTTAACTGGATGCATGCGCGCGAATCGATTCTGCAATCGGAGCTCTTCGGCGACAACATCGGGAAGCTTCACCCCGTGATTCAGCCAAACGGCAGCGATTCAGCCGCTTTCGATAACGCGCTCGAACTCCTGGTTCAATCGGGGCGCAGTCTGCCGCACGCAATGGCAATGCTCATCCCGGAGGCCTGGGACGGCCATCCTTACATGGATGAGAAGAAGAAGGCATTCTACGAGTACCACTGCTCTTTGATGGAACCGTGGGATGGCCCCGCGGCTATCACGTTTACTGACGGACGCGTCATCGGAGCCACGCTCGATCGCAACGGTCTGCGGCCTGCGCGGTACGTGGTCACGCATGACGACATTGTGGTGCTCTCTTCCGAAGCCGGCGTGCTGCCCGTCAAGCCCGAAAACGTCAAGAGCCGCGGTCGCCTGCAGCCTGGCAAGATGTTTCTCATCGACATGGAGCAGGGCAGGATTGTTTCCGATGACGAACTGAAAAGCCAGTTGGCTAACCGCCAGCCCTATGGCGATTGGCTTAAGGAATATCAAGTCACGCTCGACAAACTGCCCGAGCCCACGCGTGTTCACGCCACTGACCATGGCACGCTCGTATCTCGTCAGCGTGCTTTTGGTTACACGGATGAAGATGTTCGTGTTCTGATGACTCCCATGGCGGCGAATGGTGAAGAGCCGCTCGGTTCCATGGGCGTGGATACGCCTCTCGCCTGCCTTTCCGATAAGCCGCAGCCATTGTTCAACTACTTCAAGCAACTGTTCGCCCAGGTGACTAATCCGCCAATCGATCCGATCCGCGAAGAGATGGTGATGTCGCTTGTCAGCTATATCGGTCGCGAACAGAACATTCTTGCGGAAACCCCGCAGCACTGTCACACCCTAAAGCTGCCGCACCCGATCCTCACCAATCGCGATCTGGAAAAATTACGGCGGGTCTCTCGGGGTGATTTCCTCGCGACCACTCTCGAAGCACTGTTTCCCGCGAAAGATGGCGAAAAGGGGCTGGAACAGGCACTCGATGGCATCTGCCGCCGCGCCTCGCTCGCCATTCAGGCGGGCTACACGATCCTGATTATTTCGGATCGCGGCGTCGATCAGCAATATGCGCCTGTTCCAAGCCTGCTCGCCCTCACCGCGGTGCATAACCACCTGATCCGCGAAGGCAGCCGCACGCAGGTCGCGCTCATTATCGAATCCGGTGAGCCGCGCGAAGTGATGCACTATGCGCTGCTGATCGGCTACGGGGCGAGTGCCGTGAATCCGTACCTTGCCATTGAAACCATGGAAGATCTTGCCGCCAGGGGCTGGCTTCCCGAAGGCATCTCTTTCGATAAAGCGCTTTATCACTACATCAAGGCGATCAACAAGGGCTTGCTGAAAGTCTTTTCAAAGATGGGTATCTCCACGCTGCAGAGCTACCGCGGCGCGCAGGTTTTCGAAGCCATCGGTCTCAACAGCCAACTGGTTAAGAAATACTTCACGGGCACGGCGTCCCGCATTGAGGGCGTCGGTCTGGAAGTGCTGGCGAAGGAAGCGGTCATGAAGCACTCGACTGCTTTCCAGCCGCGCACTGAGGCGGATACGGAGCTTCCGGTCGGCGGCAGTTACGCCTGGCGAATCCGGGGCGAAAACCATCTGCTGAATCCCGAGACCATCAGCAAACTACAGCATGCGGTCCGCCAGAACAGCTTTAAGACTTTTCAGGAATACACCGAGACTATCGACGCGCGCAGCCGCGAACTCTGCACTCTGCGCGGCCTCTTTGAATTTAAGAAAGGTACTCCGATTCCCATTGAAGACGTGGAACCGGCCACAGAAATCGTTAAGCGCTTCGCCACTGGCGCGATGTCGTTCGGGTCAATTTCGAAGGAAGCGCACGAAACACTCGCGATAGCGATGAACCGGATTGGCGGCAAATCGAACACCGGCGAGGGCGGGGAAGACGAAGTTCGGTTCACCCCGGACGCAAACGGGGATTTGCGCCGCAGCGCTATCAAGCAGGTGGCCAGCGGAAGGTTCGGCGTCACTACGAATTACCTGGTAAACGCCGACGAGCTTCAGATCAAAATGGCTCAGGGCGCCAAGCCCGGCGAGGGTGGTCAGCTTCCCGGACACAAAGTGGACGACGTTATTGCCCGCGTGCGCCATTCGGTGCCCGGCGTCGGCCTCATCTCGCCGCCGCCGCACCACGATATCTACTCCATAGAAGATCTGGCGCAGTTGATCTACGATCTGAAGAACGTTAATCCGAAAGCGCGAATTTCAGTAAAACTGGTGGCCGAAGTCGGCGTCGGCACAGTGGCCGCCGGTGTTTCAAAGGCCCATGCCGATGTGGTTCTAATCAGCGGTCACGATGGCGGCACCGGTGCTTCGCCGCTCACTTCCATCAAACACGCCGGTGCGCCCTGGGAACTCGGTCTCGCCGAGACCCAGCAAGTATTGGTCATGAATGACCTTCGCAGCCGCATCCGTGTCCAGACCGATGGCAAACTCGGCACCGGTCGCGATGTTGCGATCGCAGCGCTTCTCGGGGCGGAAGAGTTCGGCTTCTCGACACTTCCACTGGTGGCGCTTGGCTGCATCATGATGCGCAAATGTCACCTGAATACGTGTCCGGTCGGCATCGCGACGCAGGACCCGGTTCTGCGCGAAAAGTTCAAGGGCCAGCCGGAAGACGCCATCAACTTCTTTTTCTTTATTGCGGAGCAGGTTCGCCAGATTATGGCTCAACTCGGCTTCCGCAAGATGGATGAAATGGTGGGCCATGTCGAGATGCTCGATACCCGCCAGGCGGTGGAGCACTGGAAGGCCAGGGGTCTCGATTTTTCAGAGGTTCTTTACCTGCCGCCCATGCCTTCGCGCGTGGCGCGCCGCTGCACCGTTAAGCAGGATCACGGCCTCGATGAAGCTCTCGATTTCAAACTCATCGATCACGCGAAAGAGGCGATTGAAAACCTCACGCCCATCGAGATCAAGCTGCCGATCCGGAACACTCACCGCACTGTGGGCGCCATGCTCTCCGGCGAGATCGCTCGCAAGTACGGCGCGGCGGGACTTCCTCCGGACACGATTAAGTTCAAGTTCACGGGTGCGGCGGGCCAAAGCTTCGGCGCTTTTCTCGCGAATGGCGTCACGCTGGAACTCGAAGGCGAATCGAACGATTACGTCGGAAAAGGCCTTTCGGGCGGGCGTCTCATCGTTTATCCGCCTAAAAATTCCACGTTCGTTCCTGAGGAAAATATACTCGTCGGCAACGTTGTGCTGTACGGGGCGACGAGTGGTGAAGCGTTTTTCAACGGCATGGGAGGCGAGCGCTTTGCCGTGCGGAATTCCGGAGCCAGCGCGGTAGTCGAGGGATTGGGGGATCACGGCTGCGAATACATGACCAACGGTCTGGTGATCGTGCTCGGCAAAGTGGGGCGCAATTTCGCGGCCGGTATGTCGGGCGGAATTGCTTACGTGCTCGACGAAGCCGGCCAGTTCCAGGCGTTCCGCTGCAACAAGGCTTCGGTTGATCTCGAACAGGTCTTCGATCCTGAAGATCAGCAACTACTCAAGGACTGGATCTATCGTCACTATGACGCGACGGGAAGCCCCCGCGCCAGAATGATTCTCGAAAATTGGACGTCCATGTTGCCCAAATTTGTTAAGGTTTACCCGCATGAGTTTAAGCGCGTGATGTCGAAGAAGAAAGCAAAGAGCGAAATGGTTAAGCCAAGCCCGGTAGTGCCGGCGACTGCACGGCAGGCGGTCTCTCTTGGGTAATGACCAGGGGTTCAAGTCCGCATCTGTATATTCCGGGGCTAAGTCCGGAGGTGACTCATGGGTAATGACCAGGGGTACAAGTCCGCATCTGTATATTCCGGGGCTAAGTCCGGAGGTGACTCATGGGTAAGGTAACGGGTTTCCTCGAATACAGCCGCGAAACCCCCGTTCGTCGCGCACCGGCAGAGCGCGTTAACGACTGGTTTGAAATCTATCAGCCCTTCCCGGAAGAAAGCATCCGCAAACAGGGCGCGCGCTGCATGGATTGCGGCGTTCCTTTCTGCCATACCGGTTGCCCGGTCAGCAACATCATCCCTGACTGGAACGACCTCGTCTGGCGTGGGCGCTGGCGCGAAGCCATTCGCGTTCTCCACTCTACAAATAATTTCCCGGAATTCACGGGACGCATATGCCCCGCTCCCTGTGAAGCGGCTTGCGTGCTTGGGATCAACGAACCCGCGGTCACAATCAAGAACATCGAGAAAACAATCGTCGATAGAGCGTGGGATGAAGGCTGGATCGTTCCCGAGATTGCCCCCGCCCGCACCGGCAAGCGTATCGCGATTGTCGGGTCAGGCCCTGCCGGTCTGGCCGCCGCGCAGCAACTCGCGCGCGCCGGCCATTCCGTCACAGTGTTTGAAAAAGCCGATCGCATTGGCGGCCTTCTCCGTTACGGCATTCCAAATTTCAAGATGGAGAAGCATCTCATCGATCGCCGTATTTCACAAATGACGGACGAAGGTGTCGAGTTCGTTGTGAATGCGCACGTAGGGGTGGACATTCCGGTATCACGGCTTCGCGTCGATTTCGATGCGATTCTGCTCGCCGGCGGAGCCGAAGAGCCACGCGATCTCGCCGTTCCGGGTCGCGATCTTAAAGGAATTCATTTTGCGATGGAATTCCTGCCGCAGTCGAACAAGGTCTGCGCAGGCGACAGCGTCCCAGACCAGATTCTTGCCACGGGCAAGCGGGTTGTCATCATCGGAGGCGGGGACACAGGCGCGGATTGCCTCGGCACTTCTCACCGGCAGCAGGCTGCTCATATCAGCCAGTTCGAGCTCATGCCGAAGCCGCCGAATGAACGCGCGCCGCAAACTCCATGGCCTCTCTGGCCCATGCAACTCCGCACCGAAAGCGCTCACGAAGAAGGCGGTGAGCGCGATTGGAGCGTTAACACGGTTCGCTTCAGTGGAGATGAGCACGGCAACGTAAAAAAATTGCATGGAGTGAGGGTGGGCCCTCCACCGAAGTTCGAAGGTATGCCGGGAACGGATTTCGAGATGGACGTCGACCTCGTCCTGCTCGCGATGGGCTTCACGGGTCCAGTGCAGAATGGGCTTATTGAAGAATTGGGAGTGGCGCTCGACCCCCGTGGCAACGTGCAGGCCAACGCGAATTATATGTCGTCGGTTCCGGGAGTTTTCGCCGCGGGCGATACCCGACGCGGACAATCGCTGGTGGTTTGGGCAATCGCCGAAGGCCGTAAAGCCGCCCGGGGTATCGACGAATATCTGATGGGGTCATCGGCTCTGCCCGCCTAGCGGCTCAGGCGCGGGATCCGGCGGCGGATCCCGCGGCCATACAGGGATAATTATTTCATAAGATCTACCGCTACAATGGCTTGAACGGAGATTATTCCGGCAGTCTATCCGGCATTTTATGGGGCATTGTTTAGGTATCGAGCCGGTTGTTTGAACCGGGAGACTTCCTCAAACGTGTCGGGCGATATTGTGCGGAGTGATGGCCCGCGTTCTCCACTGCGAGCAGGTTTTCCCCTCGGCACCGTGGAGCGGTGATTCCGTCTCTAGTTCTAGTTCTAGTTTCTAAGTAAGACCGCGGACGGAGCGCCTTGCGCCCATCCGTACTTGCTCTACGAGTTGGACGTTCCATGAGATAGACTGATCGCGATCGCGGCGCAGCGTTGCTCGGTCGCTTCTCCCGCCACGATCGGCACGATAACCGCGTCACTCCAGCAACCCAGAACCGCGCATCCCGGCACGCTCCTGAAGACAAACAAGGGCGAAACGATAGTTCCCTACGTCACCCCTGCTTCGTCGGACGTCCGTCCCGTCGATTTCCAATAGCCGACCGCACATAAGCCACTACGGGCCCCAGTTTGCCCATCAGCTTTTCCAAATCGCGCGTATCGCACTCCCAAATCTCGAACACCTTCCAGCCCTCTGCTCGCAACGCCCGGCGATTACGCACATCCCTTTCAGCATTGCCGCGCCGCTTCTGCGCCCAGAATTCCTGATTCGTCGTTGGCGCGGGCTTCCCGTAGCGGCACTTATGCATATGCCAGAAACATCCATGCACGAACACCACAGCCCGCGCGCCCGCGAATACCAAGTCCGGCTTTCCCGGCAAGTTCTTCGCATGCAGCCGGTACCGCAAACCTGCCGCATGCAGAATTCGCCGCACCAGCAACTCCGGCTTCGTGTCGCCAGAGCGGATGCGCGACATGTTGTAGCTACGCTGCTCGGGCGAATGAACATCCGTCATGGCACGTTATTCCGCACGTTCCTCAAAGACAGTCGATAATCTCGCGTCCCACCGCTTCAATGACTTTCGGCACCACCGCGTTCCCAAATTGCCGGTAAGCCTGCGTGTCCGAGACGACTATTCTCTCTTCACACCACGCATCGAAACCCATCAGCCGCGCGCATTCCTGAGGGGTCAATCGCCTGGGCGGCAGACCCTCGCCCTGTCCGATCAGGATCTCCGACCCATCTTTGTGATATCGCGCGCTCAAGGTTCGGGCCACGCCGTTCGGATCCGCAATCCCAAATCCAAACCCATTTCCCTTGGCCCGATGCTTCTCCGAATAATCCTGTAAGTACTGCCAGAGCTTAGGCGAAAGCGTATATTTCACAGGCGGCGCGGGGTCGAGAATCGTTCGAAAGAATTGCTTCTCTTCGGGCGGTTCTGGAAAATAAAAATCCGGGCGCTCCTGAAACCGTGTCCGATCGAAGCAGATGATATAGACTCGCTCGCGATGCTGCGGCACCCATGCCGCCGCATCGACCACGCCCATAAACACCCAATACCCAAGCTCTTCCAATGTCCGCTCGATCAATCGCCATGTGCGACCCCGGTCGTGCGACCGCAGGTTCTTTACATTCTCAAGAAAGATAGCCGCGGGACGCTTTGCCGCGATAATCTTTGCGACTTCGAAAAACAGGGTCCCCTGCGTTTCGCACAAAAACCCATGCGCACGCCCCAGACTGTTTTTCTTTGAAACGCCGGCAAGCGAAAAAGGCTGGCAGGGGAAACCGCCCGCCAGAACGTCGTGGTCCGGCACATCCTCTGGGTTCAGATCGCGAATGTCTCCAAAGGGAGTCTCTTCGAACCAGGCTTCGTAGGTCTTGCGGGAGTACTTGTCACGTTCGCACGAGAATACGCATCGTCCTCCCAACTTCTGCAGGCCGATGCGAAACCCGCCAATGCCCGCAAACAGGTCGATAAAACGGAACTCTGGCATTACGCCGTTCACGGCGCGCCGGCGCGCGCACCGTTCCGGAAGCAAACTCAACTGTTTCTGAGCCGCCCGAGTCAGCAAAACGATTTAAGCTAAGCCGCGTGCCTGGCGGGCTTCTTGGCCCTGCGAGCCCGCGGAGCCTTCTTATTCTTCTTGGTTTTCACGGTATGAACCGTGGCCGTGCGTCGGGTCGCGGCTTCCATCGGAGCCGTCACAAAACAGATTGCAAGTGCCAGAGCGAGATAGCGCATGTGGATTTTATCTTAGCTGATCCATCGGCGGAAAGTGCGTATAGACCATGAAAAAACAGAAGCACGTGATCAAAACGCATGCGACAGCCAGCACTCGCCACATGCTTTCCCTTGCGCGCGAAGAATGTATGGGAGTACCGGCCACATAGGCGACCGCGAAACCGGCCGCCACTCCGCCCACGTGCGCCCAGTTGTCGATGTTAAAACCTCCCAAAATCCCTACCGCGAGCATGAACACCACTGCCTGCAGATAGAAATTGCGGATCTGCTTTCCCACGGTTGACCGGTTCATCACGCCGAATGCAATCATGGCTCCGATCAGCCCGGCTATTCCAGCCGAAGCGCCAATCGAAAGCGTCATTGGGCTTAGCTTCGCGCTCAGATAAAATCCGCCCACCGTGCTGCAGAAGTAAATCACCAGGTACCGCGCCGTGCCGAACAACTCTTCCACTTGCGCGCCCAACTGAAACAACGCCCAACTATTCATCAGAATGTGGGTTATGCCCCCGTGCAAAAAGCCTGCCGCTACAAAACGCCAATATTCATGCCCCTGCCAAATGGCGGGCGTCCATTTTCCGCCGAATGCCAATAGCACTGCTCCACTCGGACCCGACGAGCCACTCATCCACGCCGTCGCGATATAAATCGCCGCGTTGATCAGGAGGATCAGTATCGTAGTGAAATGTGACTGCGGTATCAGGCCGCCAATCTTGTAATCGGGCGAGCGCTCCACGTACTTGGGTCCCACCGGCTCGTTGCAATAGGGGCAAGTGCTGTCCGCGGTTGTGATAAAGGCCCGGCAATGCGGGCACATTCGGCGCTTATCCACGAGTTGTACCCAACTTCGTCGCCAAACGTTGCTGCTTGTCGTACTGCTTCGCGAACAGGTCCGGATCCGCTTTCGGTCGGATGCACAGCCTGATCGAGAGTGCAAATCCCACCAGCAGCTTCAGAATTTCCGACCCCGAATAGATTCCATGAAACAGCCAAAATCTGCCGGAGAGTGCCGCGTCATTCGGCAAATCGGCCATCTTCCTGCCCATTTCCGTTACCTCCGGCGACAGCAGGAAATGTTGCGCGCCCACAATCAGCCACATCGCCAGCGCCGCGGAAAGCATCAGTTTGTTCGGCCTCTCGCCAAAGAATAATGTCATAAGTAAGGCCAGGCCCAGCATCATCTCCGCCCGTTCCCAGTTTTCAAACAAGAAATTGTTCTCTTCCCCTGCATTGCGCCGCAGAATCAGCCGCTCGCGCGCTTTGCCTGTTTCTTTCAATTCGATTGCCGTCCGGGTGCTTCCGGGTGTGGCAAGAAAGCGGTCTACCGTTTGAAAATTCTGCGTTACGGCCACATCGGCAAAGATGCCGGCGCCAAGCCAGATCCCTAGTAAGATCGCCGAAACCCTTCGATATTGAAGCACTCTCAGATTGTCTCAGACGCTGGTTTTGCGTCAAACTCGCTACATGCGCGCCTTGTGTGTACTCGCTGTCTGCCTCACGGTCTTTGCTCAGATAAATCCGGGCCAGATTAACGACGGCACAAAATATTCGCCGCTCGATTCCATTACTCGTGAAAACGTGATCAAACTCGCGCCCGCGTGGACTTTCCACTCGGTGGACATGTATGCGGGAAACAAAGGCGGGCTTCGCGGGAAGCAATCCGCTTTTGAGACCACTCCGCTGTTTGTCGACAACACCTTGTTTATCACCACAGCATTCGGCCGGGTGATCGCGCTCGATCCCGAAAGCGGCAAGGAAAAATGGGCGTTCGATCCCGAGATCGATCGTCAGGCCGGATGGGGCGACTTCGCCAATCGGGGTGTTGCTGCATGGCTCGATGCGGCTTCGGGCAAACGCCGCCTTTTCGTCGCGACTATTGACGCCCGCCTTTTCGCGCTCGACGCCGACACAGGACGCCCGATTCCCACTTTTGCCAACGACGGCCACTACGATCTCACGCAGGGCTTGCGGTTGCCGCCGAAAAATAAATCCGAGTTCGAGGAAACCTCCGCTCCCGCCATCATCGGCGACGTCATCGTAGTCGGTTCCGCCATAGCCGATAACGCCCGAACAGATATGCCCAGCGGGGAAGTGCGCGCATTCAATGTGCGAACCGGCAAACTTCTGTGGACCTTCGATCCAATGCCGGGCACAAAAATCGGCGCGGCGAACGCCTGGTCCGCCATTACGCCCGATCCTGCAAACAACCTCGTATTCGTTCCGACTGGCAGCGCCAGCCCTGATTACTACGGGGGTGAACGAAAGGGCAATAATGAGTACGCGAATTCCGTTGTCGCGCTCGATGCAAAGAGCGGCAGGGTCGTCTGGTCCTTCCAAACCGTCCACCACGACCTGTGGGATTATGACATTGCTTCTCAGCCCGCTCTCATCATGGCGAAAGGCAAGCCCGCCATCGCGGTCGGTTCCAAAACCGGCAATTTGTTCATCCTGGATCGCCTTACCGGTAAGCCCATCTTTGGCGTTGAAGAGCGACCAGTCCCGAAGAGCGATGTCCCCGGTGAAGTCGCTTCCCCGACCCAGCCTTTCCCCACCCTTCCCGCGCACCTGGGGCCGACACGCACAGAAGTCTGGGGACCCACCGATGAAGAGAAATCATGGTGCGCGGCTGCAATGTCCAAGCTCCGCTACGACGGCATTTTTACCCCGCCCAGCCTCTCGGGTTCCCTGCTCTTCCCGGGGAACATCGGAGGCATGGCGTGGGGCGGCGTCGCCTTCGACCCTTTCACCTCCACTCTGTTTGTTCCCTATAACCGACTCGCCGCCGTTGCGCGACTTGTCCCGCGCGCCGACCTTGTGAAGGCCGCAAAAGAGCATCCCGATTGGGAAACCGCGGCGCAGCGCGGAACTCCGTACGGCGTGCAGCGCACGTTCTTATTAAGTCCGAAAGGTTCCCCGTGCAGTCCGCCTCCGTACGGCATGATTGCCGCAATCGATGCCAACACCGGAGCGCTCAAATGGGAGGTACCGACCGGCAACATCCCATGGAAAGGCGATCACCCCGAATGGGGTTCCCCGTCGCTTGGCGGCCCGCTTGTCACCGCTGGCGGACTTCTCTTCCTTGGCGCGACATTGGATCCTTTTCTGAAGGCCTACGATGTGACCAGCGGAAAAGAGATCTGGCGCGGCAAACTGCCCACGTCAGCCCGCGCGACTCCGATGACCTTCCGCTCAGCCGCGGGCAAGCAGTATATAGTCATTGCCGCTGGGGGACACGACGTTCCGGGCAATGAAGCCGGCGATGCGCTCGTTGCGTTCGCGATTCCCTGATCGCCGCCGATTTCGATTTAGATTTAGAGCACGCCCAGCGCCGAGCAAGCAGATTCGCCCGCGGGCCGACTCTCTCAGGCGCTCCAGCTACCAGTTTCGCCCAATACAAACGCGCCTTCTCGCGGCACCGAATCGACAGGCAAACCATCTTGCCAGAACGAAAGACTAATCTTCGCGCCCTGCCCGTTGACGGGAATGGCAATTTCAAGCACATCGCGAAAACCGGCGGTTGCCGCGCCTCTTTTGAGGGCGGCCGTTCCGTTTTCTATCCGGATCGCCGACTGAAACGCTTCGCCATCTCCGGCGCTCACCAGCACATCCAGATTCTCCAGATCCCTGGCTGCTTCAACAAAATCAACACGCAGGAACGCTGACTTGCCATCCGAGCCGTAATGAACTGCCTTCACGAGCGCACGCTTCCCGTGCATGGAGCCCTGTTTCGAATTCACGTGGTACACGCCTGCGCCAAGCCACTCGAAATAGGAGTCCACCGTACCGTTGATCTGAGGGGAAATCGGACCGAGGGGCAGAACGTGGGTCTCTTCCGCAATCGTCCTGAGGATGGGGCGTGACAGTTCCACCGGCGGTTCGATCCCCAATGCCCGATACACATTCGCCAGATGCTCCCGATATATCTGATCGAACTCGACGCGATTGGCCGATTCGTGTTCCGGCCCATACCACCAGTTCCAATCGCTGCCTTCGGAGATCAGCAGTTCTTCGAGCGCCAGTTTCCGCCGGTCTTCAGGCACATCGGTTGCTGCGGCGTATGTCTGGCGGGCTTCGAGAAGCAGACGCCAGGCGTGATTGTCCTCTTCCGCGCCAATCCAAATATCGAAGTTGGCGTTGATCCAGGAGCCGGGGAAGATGCCATCGAGAGGCGCTGTTTCGATGCGCCGGAATGCCTCGCTCACGGTGATGGCTTCCATTTGGGAGTCGTTCTGAATCGCACCGTAGAGGTCGCGGAAAAACGGCCGGCCGTTGCGGTCGTAATACTCCCAGGCATTCTCGCCATCCAGAATGATGGGAACGAGGGCGTCGCGCCCACCAGTCAATATGGGCTGACAATTTTCGCGGACGCGCCGCAGAAAATCCTGCGCGGCATCCGTTGCGCCCATGCCCGAATAAACGAACCCGATCAGATCGCTCATCAGATGATCGCGGAAGATCATTTTCATCTTCAGGTCACCCTGTCGCCACTCGTATGGGCGGTATGAAACGTCCGGAGGAGCGCCCCGGCCGAGAGTCCTTTCGAGCACTCCGTTATCGGTGCCCGCCCACTCGAAGCCCACGGATGCCGCGAGTGAAAGCGCCTGATCGGAAACGGAACCTTCAGACGGCCACAATCCCGCCGGCGCAAAACCGAACGTGGCTTTCACGTAATCCCACGCCATCTGCAACTGCAAGCGGGCATCTTCGGGATAAGCAAATTTTGGCGGCAAGGGCACGTTTGGATGCGCAACAGCGGCGATGTCGCTATCGCAGATCAGAGGAAGGATTGGGTGGTAAAACGGCGTCGTTGAAATTTCAATTTGTCCCGTTTGAGCCAGCTTCCGGTATTGCGGAATCACCTGAGCGCAAATTTCGCGCTGCTTGCGACCCATGAGGGCCTGATCTTCGAGGGAGTAGTTTCGGCCCTTGCCGACCAGTGATCGCACTTCGGCGTCTTTTTCCAGAAACTCCTCGTCGAACCAGGCGACCTGAGAGAGCACCTGCAAATCCCGAAATTCCTGCGGGCCGAAAATCCCCCGCGCCCCCAAACCCGTGCGAGCCTTCTGAGCTTGCCACGCGGTATACAATTCACCGTAGCGCGGATAACGGAAGATCATGCGCGAAGGATTCGCCATGAAAAAATTCCGAAGAATAAATTCCTTGTCTTCGGGAGTCAGTTCTTCAGCCGGTTTGAGCGCTGCCGCGAGAAACGGATCTTTGGCTTCACCCCTGGCGTACTCTTCCACCTGCACCATCATCGAAGGCACCAGGTTGAAGGTCTGACGCACCTGTGGAAACTCCTCCAGGATTTTGGCCATGCCGTAATAATCTTTGAGCGCGTGCATACGGGTCCAGTGCAACCGGTATTCGCCGGACGCCAGATCCTTGTAAAACGGCTGATGCATGTGCCATAAAAAGCACAGGTAAATGCGGGGCATTAGTGCGAGAATCGACTCGCTACGGGAGTCGGCATAGGCGATTGCGGGCCCTTGATGGCGGCCCAAAGAATCCTGTTCAGTTCGTCATCGTCGATCTCGTCCGCCTCGTCAAATTTCATTTTGCCCGAGCGGAACGCCAGCGGGGTATTCGCCGGGTTCCAAACGTCGAGCGGGGTCTGCGCCTTTTCGAGGATATACGGCTGCAACGACGGCGTGTTGTTGAAGACGCTGAACATGGGGCGCGCGCCCGCATCGTAAGTCGTAAGGGGATGCAGCCCCAAAATGATCTCGATGGTCCGAAGCACCGATGCCTGGTTGTACATCGTGCTGTTGACGGAACCGCGCTTCACCCAGGGCGAGATTACGTACGCGGTGGAGCGATGCGAATCCACGTGATCCGGCCCGTTTTGCGCATCGTCCTCAATGACGAAGATCGCCGTTTCATTCCAGAAGCGGCTTCTTGAAACGGCTTCGGCCACCATTCCGATGCCCTGATCGTTATCCGCCGCGAGAGACAGAGGCGATAACTTCCCCGCGGATGTTCCGTTTGTATGATCGTTACCCATCCGCATGATCAGGAACTGGGGCATGCCGTCTTTCTCGAAATCTTTCATCTCGCCGATGAATTCTTTGGCGCGCTCCACATCCGGATAGGTTAGGTCGAACCCGCGATAGTTCGGGTCTGTAACGGGTGCCAGAATCGGATCGCGAACTCCCGTGATTTGAGTGCCGTCCGCTTCAGGTGTTTTTCTGTTATCCACGTAATACCCGTAATTGCGCATTTTGAGACCGGCTTGAGAAGCCGCGGTCCAGATATAACCGGCGGGCGGGGCGTTCGTAGCTTCCTGGCCCTCATAATCGTAAGTCTTCCGGCGGGCGGCATAGCTGTTCTGCCACATGCGTTGGGTGTAATCGGGAGCGATGGCGGCGGTTGCCCAGTTGTGCCCGTCGGCGCTGACGTCTGAGTTCTCGTAGAAATTATCCAGCAGCACGAACTCACGCGCGATCTTATGCAGGTTAGGCGTGACCTTTTCGCCGAACAAGACAAGAGACGGATCTCCATTCCCCTGCTTCATATCGCCCAGGACCTGATCGTAAGTCCGGTTCTCTTTGACGATGTAGATTACATGCTTGATCGGGCCGTTCGCGCGCACGGGGCTGCCCTCGGGAATTCCGGGGTCATCGAGCTTTTCATCCCTATAAGGCGAATTCGAGACCACTTCCTGAGTCCAGGCCTGTAGTTTCGTCACCTCCGAGACATCGGTGAACTGAACGGTGCCGCGCTGCATTCTTCCGACGAACTCCACGGCTTTGGTTCCTTCGTGGACAGGCTCCGGTCGTTTAGCTGGATTCGGCCCGCCGGGATTCGCGAACGAACGAACTCCCTTGCCGTTCAGCACGCCCATGCGTCCATCGGGAAGGCCGAACGCGGTGGTGGGATACCAGCCGGCAGGCACGAATCCGAGCACTCGGCTTCGTGCTTCGGTGATGTCAACCACCGCGGCCGCATTGGCATCGGCGCAGGCCACGAAGAGCTTCTTGCCGTCCGCACTCAGGCCCAGACCGCTCGGAGTCATTCCCAAAGGTTGCCGCGGAGTGAGCGCGAGGTTGATGTTCTCCAGGCGTGAAAGATCGCCTGTTTCGGTCGCGCCCAAAACATACACGCTGTTGGTGTTGCTTGCCGAGACAAACAAGCGCGCGGTAATGGAAGGCTGATCCTCTACCGGACCTTCTTTCCACACCATGTCCGTGGTGTGGGGACCTACGCGGGTGTTCGCCAGCCGCTCTCCGGTATTCGTGTCGTAGTGGCCGATTGAACCGTCCGCCCAGCTTGAAACGTAAAAGCTTTTCCCGGAAGGATGGAACAGAATGCGATAGGGTCGCCGACCGGTCTTAATGCGCGAAAGCACCAGACCGGATTGCGGATTGATCACCACGACCGAGTCGTGGAAGAGATCGGCGGCATAGAGAAGATGGCCGTCGGGAGCGAGTTGAACGTCGCCGGTGAAATCCCGCGGCTTACGGTCCTTCGCGGCAACAATCGGGAACACGCGCGCAGGAGTCAATACCCCATTGGCCAAGGTGAATTCATAGACGGAAGCTTGTGAGCCACCGCCCACATAAACCTTGTCACCAGCCTTCGTCATGGTAAGGCCGAGCCAGCCGTCAGGTACCGGCGTGCGGTTCAGCTCTTTCGCCGACGCCACATCGATCACGCTGATACTCGGTGGGTTGTAGCCGCCATTGAGCACGAGCAGCAGCTTTTTGTCCGGCGTAAACACAGTCGCCATGGGAAAGGTTTCGACGGGAATCTGCGTGCCGGCGGGCTTGATGCGCCAGCCGCTGCTCAGAAGGAATCCCCCGTCCGCCATCATGCCGACCTCTTCGCGCACAGATGGCTGCGAGATCAACAATGCGGCGCCCGCGGCCAGTAAAGCAAATGGAACCGCGGCCTTCAGAATCGAAACAATCCGAGTGTTCATGCGTTCTCCGAATAACGTTGAGCGATGGGAAAACGCCGGCCCATGCCGAACGCCTTCGAGGTTACTTTCAGACCGGGAGCGGCCTGTTGACGTTTGTATTCGTTGCGATCGACTTTGAGCGCAACATCTTTCACGAGCTCCAGCGGGAGAGCTAATTCTTCCGCGATCTCTTTCGCGCCGCGGAACTCTTCCACGTATAAGCGCAGGATCGCATCAAGAACGTCGTAGGGAGGAAGGGAATCGCTGTCCTTTTGATCGGGCCGTAACTCCGCCGACGGAGGTTTTTCGAAAACGGAATCCGGAATTGCGTTCGCGTGGCGCCTGTTGGCCACATGGGACAGGTCATAAACCAGCGTTTTGGGGACATCGCTGATGACGGCAAGCCCACCGCACATGTCTCCGTAAAGCGTGCAATACCCTACAGCGATTTCGCTCTTGTTTCCGGTGGTCAGCACCATTGCTCCGAATTTATTCGAAAGTGACATCAGGGTCAATCCGCGCAAACGCGCCTGAATATTTTCTTCGGTCACGTCGGCCTTGCGTCCTTTGAATACGGGCGCGAGGGTCCGGCACATCTCCTGGTAGGCCGGCGTGATGGAAACAACCTCGAACTGAATGCCCAGCCTCTCAGCCATTTCACGCGCGTCGCGAATGCTGTGATCCGACGAAAACGGGCCGGGCATTGCGACGCCGCGCACGTTCTCACGACCGACGGCATCTACGGCAATTACCGCGGTCAACGATGAATCGATGCCGCCGCTGAGGCCGATCAGGACCTTGCTGAAACTGCATTTACGGATGTAATCGCGCGTGCCGAGCACCAGCGCGTCGTACACCGCCTCGGCCTCGTCTTCCGTGAAATCCGGCGTCTGCGCGGGCGCTTCGGTATGCAAATCCGCGATGACAAGATCTTCTTTGAACGAAGCTGCCGAGGCAATCACTCTTCCATTTGCATCCATTACGAAGCTGGAGCCGTCGAACACCACCTGATCGTTCCCGCCCACCTGATTGACAACCACGAACGGCACCTTGTGACGACGCGCCATGGCGCCGAACATCTCGAGGCGCAAGGCTCGCTTGCCCAGCCAGAAAGGGGATGCGTTAATGCTGATCGCAAGGGTGCCGCCCCGCGCAATGAGTTCATCTACCGGGTCGCGCGTGTAGAGCCGATGACGCCAGAACTGCTTGTCATTCCAGGCGTCCTCACAAATAGTGAGCGCAACGTTTTGACAGCCCATCCGCCAAAGCGTTTGTGTTTCCCCGGGTACGAAGTTCCGCGCCTCATCGAAAACGTCGTATGTAGGCAGCAGAATCTTTGTTTGGCGCATGAGAATTTCCCCGCCACGCAGGATGGCCGCTGAATTCGTCGCCTGTTTTCCAGTGGGCACCGATGACAGGCCCACATACCCGCCGATGAGTGCGAGCGGCAGATCCCGCGTGGATTGCGCCAATGATTGAAGGGCTGCTTCCGACTGTCGGACGAAGCTGCGTTTTTCAACCAGATCCCGCGGGGGATAACCAGTGATGCAAAGTTCCGGGAAAACGATCAGTTCCGCGCCGCGCGCCGCCGCATCTTTCGCAAAACGGACGCAGAGCGCCACATTTCCCGCAAGGTCGCCTACTGTGGAATTGATCTGCCCGAGGGCGATCCGCATGAAATACCAGTTTAGGGGACGGGTACTGTTGCGAACTTAACCGGTGGAGGAACTCGCGTGACACGAGCGGCGCGGCATGGCAGGATGAACACGGGTGAATGCGGATGCATTATCGGGACAGGGTTACCGGGGCTTTGATTCATCAGCTGACGAACGGCGGGGCGATTAGTCATCCGGGGTATTTCTTGCAGAGCTCGTTTACGCCGGATGGGGCGCGGGTGTTGTTTACGTCTTATCGGACTGGCTCGCCGCAGTTGTTTTCAGCGGGATTTCCCAACGGAGAGATTGAGCAGTTGACGTTTGGGGCGCCGATTCATCCGTATTCGGCGGCGATTCGTGGAGAACGGGTCTTCTTTGTGCGGGGCGGGGAGATTTGGAAGCTGACTCTCGATACCCGCGTGGAGCAATTGGTGGTTCGGCTGGACGGGCAATTGGGCGAGGTGTCTCCGGATGCGAACGGCGATTGGCTGGTGGCGGCGTTCAGGAGCGATGCGGGCGCCGGTCTCGCTTGCGGGCGCGGAGACGGTTCGGGGTGGAAACTAATTCCGTTTGGGCGAACGGTGATTCATCCGCAATTTCATCCTTTGGAGCCGGAGTGGATTGAGTTTGCGGGGGACCCGGCGCCGCGTATGCACAGGGTTCGGCGCGACGGTTCGGGGCTTGAGTGCCTTTACGAGCATGGCAACGATGAATTCGTGGTGCATGAGGCGTTTGTTGCGGCTACGGGAGACTTGGTGTTCACGGTCTGGCCGCGATTGTTGTGCGCGATGGACTGGACGACGCGGCGGATTCGGCAGATTGCGGAATTCAATGCCTGGCATATTGCGCCGAATCGGGCGGGCACGCATGTACTTTGCGATACTAACCATCCCGACACGGGGATTTGGCTGATCGATTCGCGGGACGGGTCCCGAAGACTGGTTTGTTTGTCGGATTCGAGCAATCGGGGAACGCAGTGGCGGAAGAGCAGTTACGCGCTGAAGGCGGATTTTGTGGCGGCGCAGAACGGGAATCTTAGCTGGATGGAGACGGCGGCGGACACAGTTTACGGGCCGCAGTGGACGCATCCGCATCCGGCATTTTCGAATGACGAAAGGCGCATTACGTTCACGAGTGACAGGTCCGGTTTGCCACAGGTGTATGTTGCGGACTTGGTAGACTGACGGCATGAGTTGTGGATCCGGAATTAACCTGAATCAGAATGCTCCAATTCCCGAGGGCGCGCGCAGGGTTTTCTGCGTGAAGTTCCAGAGGGAAATGGAAGGCCTGACGGAGGTTCCGTTCGAGGGTCATCCGCTGGGGCAGAGGATCTACGATAACGTTTCGAAGGAAGCCTGGAAAATGTGGGTTGAGCATATGAAGATGCTCATGAACGAATACAGGCTGAATTTGGGGACGCAGGAATCGCAGGAATTCATCATCCAGCAGATGGAACAATATTTCTTTGGGGAAGGCGCGAAGCTGCCACCGGACTTTGTTCCGCCACAACAAAAGTAGAATATTTTGAAGCAGCGAAGGGCTTTGATCATCGGAGCTGGGCCGGCCGGCTTGACCGCGGCTTATGAACTTCTGAAGCGGACGGATATTCAGCCGGTTGTCCTCGAAAAGAGCGATGAAATCGGCGGAATTTCGCGTACCGTCAAGTACAAAGGCCATCGCATGGATATCGGGGGACACCGGTTTTTCTCGAAGTCCGACCGCGTAATGAACTGGTGGATGGAAGTGATGCCGGTGGAGGGGTCGCCGAATGAGAGCTTCCGAATCAGTTATCAGAAGCAGGCGCGCGATGTGACGCCGGCTCGGGCAGACAACTCATTTCCGGAGAAGCCGGATCCGGAGAAGCAGGATCGGGTGATGCTGATCCGGAGCCGCAAATCGCGAATTTATTTTCTGCGGCAATTTTTTGAATACCCCATTCAATTGAGCGGCGACACGCTCAAGAAGCTGGGGTTGGCGCGGACGTTTCGTATTGGTGTGAGCTATGCGAAAAGCATGGTGGCGCAGATCAAACCGGAGAAATCGCTCGAAGAGTTTTTTATCAATCGCTTTGGGCGGGAGTTGTACGGCACGTTTTTCCGTTCGTATACGGAGAAGGTTTGGGGTGTGCCCTGCAGTCAGATCAGCGCCGAGTGGGGCGCGCAGAGGATTAAGGGACTTTCTATCACGAAGGCGATCACGCATATTCTGAAGAAGAGTTTCTCGAAACCGGCGGCCGGTGATATTTCGCAAAAGGGCACGGAGACGTCGCTCATCGAGCGATTTCTTTATCCGAAGCTCGGGCCGGGGCAGCTTTGGGAGTATGTGGCCGAAGACGTGAAGACGCGCGGAGGCACGGTTACAAAGGGCTGGAATGTGGACCGGCTGCATACCGATGGCTTTCGGGTGACTGCTGTGGAGACAGTTCATCCGGGCAGCGGCGAGCGGCAACGGCTGGAAGCGGATTATTTCTTTTCGACAATGCCGATTAAGGAGCTGATGCGGTGTTTGGATGCGCCTGTTCCGGCGAATGTGCTGGAGGTGAGCGACGGATTGCAGTATCGCGATTTCATTACGGTGGGCGTGCTGCTGACGAAGTTGGCGATTCGGGAAGAGAGCGAGCGCGGATCGAAGCTGCTGCGCGACAACTGGATTTATATACAGGAACCGGATGTGATGGTGGGGCGGATGCAGATCTTTAATAACTGGAGCCCGTATCTGGTGGGGGATCCGGACAAGGTATGGATCGGGCTGGAGTATTTCTGCTACGAGACGGATGAGCTTTGGAAAAAGAGCGATGCGGAAATGTCGGACTTTGCCACGCGGGAAATGGAGAAGATTGGGATTATCCGGCGCGAGGATGTTCTCGACACGTGCGTGATTCGGGTGCCGAAGACGTATCCGGCATACTTTGGGGCGTATGAGCGGTTCGATGAAGTGAAGGAGTATGTCAGCAAGTTCGAGAATTTGTTTCTGGTGGGGCGCAACGGGATGCACAAGTACAACAACCAGGATCACTCGATGTTGACGGCGATGACGGCGGTGGACAACATCATCGAGGGGCGCACCGATAAGGCGAATCTATGGGCGCTCAATACCGAAATGGAGTACCACGAGAGCAAGGAACAGAAGGGCTGAGATGGCAAGTGCGGGGCTGGTGTGGGAAACTGATAAGTAGCTCCCGTGCGGTGAGGTGGCAGAGTGGTCGATTGCGGCAGTCTCGAAAACTGTTGAACCTTCACGGGTTCCGTGAGTTCGAATCTCACCCTCACCGCCAATTTCAGTCAATAGCTTAGCGGCAAAGGCGAGAGGCGCACGATTTGCCGGATAAAGGCGCGATCGTGCCAAACCGCCATCGGTCACGTATTCTAACGAAATCCTCCAGCGGTAGCTTCCGGCCTCGGGCATGGTGCGTTTAGGCTGCTACCTGCCAGCGTACATCCGTTCGTAATAGGCCTTATATTCGCCGCTGCGCGTACGTTCCACCCAGCCTTTGTTTTCACGGTACCAGTCGATGGTCTTCCGCAGGCCCTCTTTGAAGGGAATCTCGGGAACCCAGCCGAGTTCGCGCTCAATCTTTGAGCAATCCACAGCGTAGCGCCGGTCGTGACCAAGGCGGTCCGTCACGTGTTTCAGGAGTGTCTCCGGTTGGCCGGTAAGTTCGAGCAACAATTTTAGAACGTCGAGATTTCGAAGCGGGCTCTTCCCGCCAATGTGATAGGTTTCCCCGGTCTTCCCCTTGGCGAGCACAATTTGCAGAGCGCGACTGTTATCGGCAACGTGAATCCAGTCGCGCTCCTGCAGGCCGTCTCCGTAAACCGGAATGGGCGCCCCTTCCATCGCATTCGAAATGGCGAGCGGAAGAAGCTTTTCCGGGAACTGATACGGTCCGTAGTTATTACTGGTTCGCGTGATAATTGCGTCCATACCGAACGTATGGGCCGCGGCGCGGACCATGTGCTCGGCAGCAGTCTTACTGGCGGCGTAGGGGCTTGAGGGGTTTAGTGGCATGTCTTCCGTGAACCACTGACCGGGGTTCATGCTGCCGCCCACTTCATCCGTTGAGATGTGCAAAAAGCGCCGCGCCCGCTTGTGGCGGGCGATATCGAGCAGAATTTGAGTGCCAAGCACGTTCGTTTCCACGAATTCCCTTGCGCTGAGAATACTGCGATCCACGTGGGATTCCGCGGCGAAGTGGACCACAACGCAATCCTCGGGCATTGCTGCAAGCACCGCCTTCTCATCGCAGATGTTTCCGCGAATCAGGCGATAGTTTGGGCGGGTAGCGATGGATTCGAGGTTCTCCATGTTGCCGGCGTAGGTGAGGGTATCGAAATTGACGATCTGTTCGTTTGTATTGCCGAACACCGTATCGCGAACAAACTGAGACCCAATGAAACCGGCTCCCCCGGTTATAAAGACAGACATGTTGCTATTCAGCATAACGGAAGCGCCCGGACACCCGGAGGCGTGCGTTTTGGCCCAAGACTTGCAGGAAACCGGGAGAAGGATGACACCACATGGCAAACACGTCAGTTTTCGGGATCTATTCCTCGAGAGATCTGGTTTCCTCCGCAGTAGATAAACTCCGCGCCTCGGGGTTTCGGAACACAGATATCTCCGCCCTTTTTCCGGAGAATGAAGGCAGCAAAGATTTCGCGCACGAGAAGAACACGAAGGCTCCGGAAGGCGCGGTAGCCGGTGGCGCTTCAGGAGTGGTTTTGGGCGGAGCGCTTGGCTGGCTTGCAGGAATCGGCATGTTGGCTATCCCCGGAATTGGCCCCATCATCGCGGCTGGCCCGATACTAGGGGCACTCGCCGGGGTCGGCGTGGGCGCTGTCGCCGGGGGCATTGTCGGCGCGCTGGTGGGTTTCGGCATGCCGGAGTATGAGGCGATCCGTTACGAAGGCCGCATTCGGCATGGTGGGATTTTGCTGTCAGTACACTGCGATGACCACGAATGGGTAAAGCGAGCCTCAACGATCCTCAAAGAAACCGGCGCGGAAGATGTAGCCTCGGCAAGTGAGGCGAGCGCCGATTTCGGGTCCACTGAAAAGCCTCAGCCGAGGACGACCGGAGTTTACTAGCCTGGCGGGCAGTACGGGCGGCATGTTTCGCTGATTCGGCGCGGATGTGTGATCGCCCATCGAACGCGCACTTGTTTCGTCAACCAGATACGTCTCACGGTTCTCCCAGGGTCCGTCACTCCGCATTTCTGGCGTGTTTTAAGCGGCTGGCAGTCAGGTTCGCCGGGACTCTACACTTAAGGTTAACCCGACTTGACTACTTCCGCCTACATCGTGCGCCTGCTAATCCTTAGCCTGATTCTGGCGGTGAATGCTTTCTTCGCCTCAGCGGAAGTGGCTCTGCTGTCGGTGCGCGATTCTCGTTTGCGGCATCTGGCCGAAGAAGGGCACAGCGGCGCGAGGATGGCGCTGGCCCTTCTGGCGAATCCGGGCCGGCTGCTGAGCGTCACACAGGTCGGTGTCACTCTTGCGAGCCTTGGGTTGGGGTGGGCTGGTGAGGATACCCTTTATCAAATTCTGCTGGAAATTTTTCATCCAATTGTGAAACCGGGCACCGCGGCGATTCTTCATGCCGCATGTTTCGTCCTGGCCTTCGGTCTCATGACTTATTGCCATGTGGTGATCGGGGAAGTTGTTCCGAAGAATCTGGCGATCGAGAAGGCGGACCGTTTGGCGGTTGTAGTTGCGCCCGTGCTCACCGTAGTCACCCGAATCGCCTCTCCGTTCGTGCGAATTATCGAAGGCTCCTCGACCGGAATCGCGCGGATGCTGGGCGTGCATACGGATCACCACGCGGGCGGCCACTCGACGGACGAACTCAAGCTGATTGTTAGTTCCAGCCGGTTCGCCGGCCACCTGCCGGCGCAGCAGGAGAACATGATTCACCGGGTTCTTGACCTGGAGAATCTGGCAGTGCGCGAGGTAATGCAACCGCGGCACGATGTGATTTCCGTTCCAGTTGAGTCGACACTTGACCAGGTGTTGGAAGCTATGGTGCAAAGCCAGCATTCACGGCTGCCTGTTTGGGCGGGAGCCCCGGAGCACATGGTGGGCGTGGTGTTCTTCAAAGACATGCTGCGGCTTTGGCACGATCGCAGGAACAGTATTCGTTCGGGCAGGCCCGCTGTTGAGTTTCAGCTCGCTCGGGTTATGAGGAATCCGCTCATCGTGCCGGAGACCAAACCACTCTTGCAGATGCTGGACGAGTTCCGCGCGGGCCACACGCATATGGCGCTGATTGTGGATGAGTTTGGCACGGTGGTCGGTTTGGTCACGGTGGAAGATGTTCTGGAACAAATTGTTGGCGAGATTGAAGACGAGTTCGATGAGAAGTTCACGGCGCCCAGCATGGAAGCGGACGATGTTGAGGTAGATGGCGCAACATCGATTCGCGATTTCGGCTCTCTGTACGGAGTGGAGCTGCCGGCAAATGCGGGATTTGAAACGATTGCCGGATACATGCTGTTCAAATTGGGGCATATTCCGGACCCGGGGGAATCGGTCGCGTTTGAAGATCGCGTCCTTACAGTTGCGGCCATGGACAAGAACCGAATCGCTTCGGTTCGCGTGAAGAAGATCGCGCCGGAAGAAACGGACAGGGAAGTAACGGCGAATGCTGGGAATTGAGTTGAAGACTGCCCGGCATACGTGGACGGCGGCGCTGGTGCTGCTTTGTTTGGGCGTGATTTATCTGGTGCGGCAGACACTCTTTGTCTTCATCCTGTCACTTCTGTTTGCCTATCTGCTCTATCCGTTATTCGATGCGATCTGCCGGTTCCTGAAGGCGAAGAACCGGATTCCGGCGCTGGCCCTTACATACCTTCTGGTAATCGCTTTCATCGTCGCTTTTGTCATGTTCATTGGAAACCGGATTAGCGGCGAAGCGGGGCAGCTGGCCGATCAGATTCGCGACCCCGGCTTTGCCGCGAAGATGCGCCAATTTCATCTCTGGAACATTCCGGTGGGCGATCTGGTGGCCACCCACTATCAGGAAATCGTGAGCCGCATTCCATCGGCGACGCTGAAGGTTCTAGCTGTTTCGACGAACCTGATCTATTTGGCGGTCATCCCGATTTTGAGTTTCTTCATTCTGAAAGACGGTCGCCAGATTCGCGATAGTTTTCTGGAAATGCTGGATCACGGGCGACAGACGGCGGATGATACATTGAACGACGCGCACACGTTATTGCTGCAGTACATGCGGGCGTTGTTGTTCCTCTGCCTTTCCACGCTTACCGTCTTCAGTATTGCGCTAAGCGCAATGGGGGTGCGGTACGCGATTTTGCTCGCGGCCATTGCGTTCCCTCTGGAGTTTATTCCTCTGGTTGGTCCTTTGACGGCCGCTATTGTGATTCTGTCCGTTACGGCGTTCAGCGGGGGTCCGGTTGTGGGCGTCTTCATTTTTCTGGGAATTTTTCGTATCTTTCAGGATTATGTGCTGTCGCCGAATCTAATGAGCCAGGGGGTGGAACTGCATCCTCTGTTCGTGATTTTTGGCGTTTTCGCGGGCGGCGAAATCGGCGGAGTGGAAGGTGTGTTTCTGAGCATTCCGGTGTTGGCGTTGTTGCGCCTTCTGTATTTTCGGCTCCGAAAGTCCCGCGTGCTCTCGGCTGGGCAGGTGTTGCCGCGTTGAAGATCGCGTGGCCGCGGTACGGGCTTTCTTTGTGGTTGCTGGCTGCTCTGAATGCCTCGGCGCACGCCATTAGCATGTCGTCCGGCTTCGTCACGGTTTCGGGGAGCCAGGTGGAATACCTGCTTAGGATGCCGAAGTACGAGATGACGCGGGTGAAAGACCCCGCGGGAGCCCTGTTCAGCCACATTCGATTCACCAGCGGATTCGAGACCGGGCGCATGCGCGGCCAGGAATGCCATGACGATGCGGCTTCAGGCAATTACATCTGCGCGGCAGATTATCAGTTTTCGCAGCCGGTGGAGCGGTTAGGCGTCGAATGCACGTTCTACGAGGTTACGGTTGGGAATCACATCCATATGCTGCATGCCGAAAGAGCGGGTAAGCCCGATCAGGCGATTCTCGATTCGGCATTTCCGTCGGCTACGCTGGCGTTTCGTCCTCCCACCGCGGCAGAGTTAGCGGTGGAACAATCGGGCGCGGGCGCCCTTCGCGTGTGGACGAATTCGTTTCAGTTACTGCTGCTTGCCGCATTGGCGATTGCAGCGCGCCGAAAACGAGAGTTGTTGTTGACAGGGTCGGCGTTTCTGGCGGGCGAGTGCGCGGGGGCGCTCGGGATTCTGCGCGCCGGTTGGGAACCGTCACCGCGATTTGCGGAGGCGGCGGCGGCATTGGCACTCGCGTACCTGGCATTTGAGGTTATCGCATTTCCGAAATCACGTGGCAGGTGGATGCTGGCGCTGCTATTTGGCGGGTTCGCGGGCATGTATTTCGCTGCTTTCATTTCGCAGTCGGGCTATTGGGCAGGGTGGGTGTTGACCGGAGCGGCTTTCGCAGGGGCTAGCTTGTTGGCGCTTGCGTTGATTGCGGGCTACGGGATCGGCAAGATGCGGATTTCAGCCTGGCATCGTGTTATCGCTGTGAGGGCCGCGGCGGTGGCGTTATTCTCGGTGGGCGCTGTGTGGTTTGTTTTGCGATTGCGGGGATAGGAAGCAGTACACGCGATTTCAGCCGCCGCTATTTTCAGCCGGGGCGATAAAGTCGGGTCTCGGGATTGGATATTTTGCAAATCCCAAGGGTGGTTCAGAGCTGCCCATCCCCGGCAGTTCAACCCCGGGCGCGGACTTACTTGAGTCTAGCGTTACAGAACTCTAAAGTGGTGCGCGTAATGAAATCAAAAGTCCTGCCGAGCGTTGCCTGGCTGTCTTAGCCGAAACTTTGTGCGGCGCTTAGAGTTAGAGTAACTATGCGACGTCGGGTTCCGATTGCTGTCTGCTTCTCGTTAGTACTAGTGTCAGCGGGCTTATACGGTAAGAAAAAGCCGAAGGCGGCTCCTGCTCCTGTTATTCCTCAGATGACTCAGGAGCAAAAGATATTGCATGCTCTGAACCGGCTAACATTTGGCGCGCGGATTGGCGATTTGGATGAAGTTCGCGCGATGGGGCTTGATCGGTGGATTGACGCTCAGCTTCATCCGGAAACAATCGCTGAGAATCCGGTTCTCGAAGCGAGGCTGGCGCCCCTTGATACGCTTCGGATGTCGACAGATGAAATGCTGCGGAAGTATCCTGACCAGCAAATGGTAAAGGCGATGGCGGACGGGCGGATGCCGCTTCCGGACGATCCGGCCACGCGCGCGGCTGTTAAGACAATCATCGCGCGAATACAGCAAAAGAAGGCGGCAGACGATGGTCCGGCGGAAGCATCGCCCAAAACCCCCGCCGATTTCCGAAGTTCTCTGATGTCTCTGCCGCTCACCCCCGGTCAAAAGATGACGCTCGCGAAAGGCACGCCGGAAGATCGTTCGGCGCTGCTGCAATCGTTACCCGCCGACCAGCTTCTAACTGTTCTCGAAGCCATGCCGCAGGGAATGCGGGCACGTTTCGGAGCCGGCGTGTCACCCGAACTGCGACGGCAGATTCAGGTGATGAATGCGCCGATGCAGACCGTTAGCCGCGATCTTAACGAAGGTAAGTTGCTGCGTTCGATCTATAGTAACCGGCAACTCGAAGAGGTGCTGACGGATTTCTGGTATAACCACTTCAATATCTACATCGATAAGGGCGCGGACCGGACCTTGGTTACGGCATACGAACGCGATGTGATCAGGCCGCGCGTGCTCGGCAAATTTAAAGACATGCTGGTTGCGACGGCGAAGAGTCCGGCAATGTTGTTTTACCTCGATAACTGGCAATCGGTTGGAGGGGATGTGCCCGCCAACCGCAACCAGAAGCGTCGGCAAGGTCTGAATGAGAACTATGGCCGAGAACTGATGGAACTGCATACGCTCGGTGTGGATGGAGGATATTCGCAGCAGGACGTGACTGAAGTGGCCCGGTGCTTCACGGGCTGGACGCTTAGGCAGCCAAGGCAAGGCGGCGACTTTCAATTCAATCCGCGCGTGCATGATCGTGGCGAGAAACACGTTTTGGGCGTGACCATTCCCGCGGGCGGCGGAATAGAGGATGGGATGAAGGTTCTTGACATCCTTGCGCATCATCCTTCGACGGCAAAGTTCATTTCGCGAAGCCTTGCGACCCGGTTTGTTTCCGACGATCCGCCGGATGCATTGGTATCGAGAATGGCGGCTACATTCACGTCTACCGACGGCGATTTGCGCGAAACCATGCGGACAATGATTACTTCGACTGAGTTCTGGGATCCCGGCGTATTTCGCGGCAAGGTGAAATCGCCTCTTGAGATGGTGGTAAGCGCTGTGAGGGCAGTGGACGGCGATGTCCAGATGGCAACTTCGCTTACCGCGGTTATGAATCAGCTCGGGGAGCCGCTATATCGTAAACAGGAACCGACGGGCTATTCGAATCGCGGCGGAGACTGGATGAATTCGGCGTCATTGCTGGCCCGGATGAACTTCGCAAACTCGCTGGCGCAAGCAAAAATTCCAGGCGTGAAGGTCGACATGGCCCGGTTTACAGGGGACGCCGGTCAGGTGGAGAGACGCTTGCTGCTCACCGATCCCTCGCCTGATTCCCGTGCGGCGATTCAGGCGGGACTGGATGAGCAGAAGGAAATCGGCCCGGACCGAATCGGACCGCTGGTGGCGGGCCTGACGCTTGCCTCACCGGACTTTCAACGCAGATAAGGGCAAAGACATGTCAGTTTCACGCAGAATCTTTCTACGCAATTCAGCACTTGCCATGGTGGGCGTGGGCTCAGCCCCGCTTTGGCTGGAGCGCGCCGCCCTTGCGGTCGATACAGTGGGCCGTAAGAAGAAGGTGCTGGTCGCGATTTTCCAGCGAGGCGCCGCGGACGGTTTGAACGTGGTAGTGCCTCACGGCGAGCAACGTTATTACGATTTGCGGCCTTCGATTGCGATTCCGAGGCCTTCGTCCGAAGCGCCCGGCGAAAGCGCGATCGATCTGGATGGATTCTTTGGACTCAATCCGGCTCTCTCATCGCTGAAGCCATTGTGGGACAAACAGCAGTTGGCGATTGTCCACGCGGCAGGCTCTCCTGACCCGACCCGGTCGCATTTCGACGCGCAGGACTACATGGAGTCGGGCACGCCTGGTTTGAAGGCCACGAGCGACGGCTGGCTCAATCGCTCGCTTCCTCCGAGTGAGGGCAAACCTTCGCCGGTTCGCGCCGTGAGCCTGGGGCCCACCTTGCCCCGCGCTATGCGTGGCGCGAACAGCGTGGTAGCCGTTGAGACTCTTGGGAATTTCACCGTGCGCGATGCCGCGGCGGCGAAAACACTGCAATCGATGTACGCCGGCTCGCACGACCAGATTTTGGGCGGAACCGGGCGCGAAACATTTGAGGCGGTATCCCTGTTGCAATCCATCCAGAAAACACCCTATCAGCCGTCAGCCGGAGCGAGCTATCCGAAGGGCAAGTTCGGGGACAGTCTTCGCCAAATCGCACAGTTGATCAAGGCCGATGTGGGAGTGGAAGTCGCGTTCGCCGATATTGGCGGATGGGATACGCATGTGAACGAAGTGGGGCCGAAGCCTTCCACGGGTCAATTAGCCACGAGGCTGGCGGAATTTGGCACGGCACTGGCTGCTTTCAACCAGGATCTGGGTGACCGGATGGAAGACGTGGTAGTGGTGACCATGTCTGAATTCGGTCGCACCGCGAAGGAAAACGGCAATCGCGGCACGGACCATGGGCACGCGAATGCCATGTTCGTGATGGGGGGACGGGTGATCGGCGGCAGGGTCTACGGGCAGTGGCCGGGGCTGGCGCCGGAACAGCTCTATCAGGAACGGGATCTTGCACTTACGACGGATTTTCGGGCTGTGCTGAGTGAGGCGGTTTACAAGCATCTTGGGAATCGGTCGATCAAGCCAGTCTTCCCCAACTATGCCGCTTCGGCGGATAAGTTCCCCGGATATCTGAAAGGCTAACGGCCCCGGGCCAAGCTGGAACTTACTGAAAGCTGAACAGTTTTTCATTTGGCGCTAAGCGTGCTCTCTAAGACACTTAGAGGGTATTTCGAGATGAGATTTCAGTATTTACTTCCAGCGATGGCACTCACCGTACTTGGCACGGGCCTGCACGCCCAAAGCTATTCGCGACAGGCATCCATTCGCGGCGGCGGAAATCCAAATGAGGGCAAATGCACTGTAGAAGTTGTTGTGGACGGGGCGGCGCAGGTAGAAATTCGCGGCGCAACGGCACAGCTAAACAATCTTAGGGGTCAGCCACCACAGTGGCGCAGGTTTGAATGCACCAGCCCGATGCCTGCGAATCCGCAGGGGTTTCGTTTTCAGGGGGTAGATGGGCGCGGACGGCAGCAACTGGTGCGGGAACCCCGCAACGGCTCGCCGGCGATTATCGAAATCGAAGATCCCGATAACGGTTCCGAGGGGTACACGTTCGACATCACGTGGGGAAATGCGAATTATTCAGATCGTGGACCGGGATATCCGCCGCAGGGGCCGGACAATCGACCGGGATACGGGCGCGGGAACTTCACCGTTCAACAGGCCGTGTCAGTCTGCCAGGACAATATACGTCAGCACGTCATGGACCAGTTCCGCACGCGTGACATGCAGTTTCGGGATACCAGGATTGATGACAATCCGGGCCGGAACGATTGGGTGATCGGCAGTGTAGAGGTTCGCGCTCCCAGACAGCCGGGTCAGGTGATGCGCTTCTCGTGTTCCGTGAATTTCGATAACGGACGGGTGCGCAGCGCGACGATGGAGCCGCTCGGTTTCCAGGGTCGTCCACAGGCGGATGTCAACCCACGCGCAATTCAGAATTGCGAACGCGCCGCGCAACAAAGGGTCAATTCGCAAGGATACGAGCGCATCACGCTTGGGACATCGCGGGTGGAGACGGACAGGGGACCACGGGTGGTTGGGGATCTGCGCGGCTACGGACGGAATGGCGCGGAGTCGTTCCGGTTTTCCTGTTCGGTGGATCCGCGGGATGGAGATGTTCGGTCAGTTGATGTTTTCCCGCGGGACGATCGCCGGTAGCGAAGACTCACGCTGGAAAAAGGGCGCTTTGGAAAAGGGGACAGACGCATTTTATCGGGGACGAAAAGGGGACAGACGCAATTTCTCAGGACAATGCGTGGTCCCCTTTTTAATGCCCGCGAGGCGCGCGACTTATTGTTGGTGGTGGCTCGCAGCGCGACTCACGCGAGGTTGTTAGAGCACGAAAGGAATTACGCGTTTGGTCTTTCGTGAATATTCCGCGTACTCCGGATATCGCCCCACCAGAAGCTTCTCCTCCGATGCCATGCGGAGTGCAAGCATACCTGTCGCCAAAATAACCAGAGCCGAATTCCACGCGGAGAAGTGGTCGATCAATGAAGCCCAGGTGAAGTAGAGAACCGCCGAGTAAATCGGATGGCGAAAATATTTGTATGGGCCGCGCGTGATTAAGCCGCCCTCGGTCGGTTTCGCGGTAGCATGAAAGCTGCGCAGGCCGAAGGTCAGCCGCGCCCACAGCATGAATACAATTGCGGCGGCCTGGATGGCTATCGCCACCGGCTCCGTCCCGAAGAACGCCTCTCGGAAGACGAGGGCCAAAATACAGCCGATCAGTACGATGAGGCCCACGGCGGAAAGTCTGTTCGGATTCATGAAGGGGCGTTCCGAGCATATACCCACAGGACGCGCGACCGGAATACAGCGGCGTGGAAATAGAACGTCAAAGCTACAATCAAAAGAATGTCAATGGTCGTAGTTGGCTCCGTCGCATACGACGGAGTGGAAACCCCCCACGGAAAAGTGGACCGCATGCTCGGCGGTTCATGCACATACATCGCGCTCTCCGCGAGTTTTTTCACCAGCCCAAAGATCGTTGCGGTTGTGGGAGAGGATTTTGCGCAGGAAGATACCGATCTGCTCTTATCCCGCGGGGTCGATTTGGAGGGGTTGGAAAGGGTCCCGGGCAAATCTTTCTTCTGGGCTGGCAAATATTCGCCGGATATGAACGACCGCGAAACACTGGTTACGGATCTGAACGTCTTTGCCGATTTCAATCCGAAACTGCCGGATTCGTATAAGTCGGCGCCCTACCTTTTTCTGGGGAATATTCAACCCGCGCTGCAGCGGGCGGTGCGGTCGCAGATGAATTCCTCGCTACGTCTGGCGGGCGGCGACACGATGAATTACTGGATTGCGGACTTCCGTAAAGAGTTGCTGCAGACCATCGCAGAATGGGATTTCCTCCTAATCAACGACGGCGAGGCGCGGATGCTCTCAGGCGAATACAACCTGACGAAGGCGGCGGCCAAAATTATGGACATGGGCCCGAACACGCTTGTGATCAAGCGCGGCGAATACGGCGCGATTCTGTGGCGGCGCGACGGGCACTTCATGGTGCCTGGTTACCTGCTGGAAGATGTGTTCGACCCAACTGGCGCGGGCGATTGCTTCGCCGGCGGGTTCATGGGATATCTGGCGGGCCGGGGCGTCGATCTTAAGAGCCCGAAGGTGGACCATAACGAAATTCGCAAAGCCGTGATTTACGGTTCGGTGATGGGCAGTTTCTGTTGTGAGCGGTTTGGCGTGGACCGGTTCCGCACGCTGACCCGCGGTGAGATCGATGGCCGCTTCCAGGAATTCAAAGATTTCACGACGTTCTAACGCCAGGCCCCAGGGCAATTCCGCCACTCTTGCAACTGCCCTCTGTCTTGTGACTTGCCTGGCTGTGATGGCCGCCGCCATCGCGTATTTCTACAAGACTGGCGCCACGCTTTATTCAGGTGACGCCGAGGCGCATCTCAATATTGCGCGCCGGACGATCGACTCAAGAACGCCGGGTTGGGTGCAACTGGGAACCACATGGCTTCCGCTGCCGCATTTGCTGATGATTCCGTTTGTGCGCGATATGCAATTGTGGCGCACGGGCCTTGCGGGGGCGATCCCGTCGGGCATTTGCATGGCGCTGGCGGGAACATTTCTGTTTGCATCCGTGAACCGGATATTCGCCTGTACTGTGGCTGCAACGGCGGCAACAGCGATTTTTCTGCTGAACCCCAACACGCTCTACCTGGGCGCTATTCCCATGACGGAGGCCGCATTGTATGCATCTCTGTTCGCCCTGCTGTATTTCACGGTCCGCTTTGCGGATACGCAGGGATGGGGCGCGCTGACCGGTGCGGGAATTGCGGGATGCGCCGGGGCGCTGACGCGTTACGAAGCGTGGTTCTTGTTGCCGTTTGTGGCGGCCTTTATCTTCTGGAAAGGCGCGGGCAAGCGGTGGAGCGCCACGGTTCTGTTCTGCTTAATCGCCGGAGCGGGCCCGCTGCTTTGGTTCTGGCACAACTGGTGGTATTTCGAAGATGCCCTTTATTTCTACCGCGGGCCGTGGTCGCCAAGAGCGATTCAAGGGAAAGCAACCTACCCTGGGCTGGGCAACTGGCGGGTGGCCGCCCAATATTTTTTGGCCGCCGGGCGCCTGATTGCGGGTCTGCCCGCCCTGTTGCTCGCGGCTGCCGGGGCAGTTGCCGCCCTGCTCAACCGGCGGGCACTTTGGCCGGTATTTCTGTTAACGCTCCCGCCGGTCTTTTACGTTTGGAGCATTCATTCATCGGGCGGGTCGCCCATCCATGTTCCAGGTTTGGAGCCGCATGGCTGGTACAACATCCGCTATGCAATGGCCTTTCTGCCGATGCTGGCGTTAGGCGTCGCGGCATTGGTAAACCTGGCGGGCAGCCGCTTCGAAAAATGGGCTGCCGCGATCTTGTTCGTGGTGGCTTTTGCGCCGTTTGCAATCGGCTGGAATTCCCACGGGATCGTCTGGCAGGAAGCGGAGATCAACTCTCGGGGGCGGCGCGCATGGACCGAGCAGGCGGTACAGTTTCTTCAGCGAGCAAAGGGACCGCATGAAACGTTCTTCACCAGTTTCAATGACATGACGGCCATCTACCGAACGCTGGGAGTGCCGCTGCGGGATACGCTGACGGGCGACATCAACCCACAATTCCTGATGGCGCAATCGCGGCCGGATTTGTTCTTATGGGAAGACTGGGCAATTGCGATGGGCGGAGACACAGTGCAGGGCATTATCGACAGGGCGAGCCTTCACGGACCGCGCTATGAACTGAGCGAGCGCATTTTTGTGAAAGGCCAGCCTGTGATCGAGATCTATCACCGGGCTTTCGACATCAATCGAATACTAAATGAAAATTCCCTTCACTAAATTGCACGGCGCGAAAAACGATTTTCTTCTGACTTTTTCAGAGGATGCGCCCGCCGGCGATCTGCCTGCCGTGGCTGTTGCTATTTGCGACCGCTATACAGGCGCGGGCGCCGATGGCTGGATGCTGGTGGACCGGGCGGCCGGCGCCGACTTCGACGCATCCATTCGGCTCTTCAATTCCGATGGGAGCGAGCCTGAGCTTTCGGGGAACGGCACGCGATGCGCGGGTGCGCTTTTGTTGCGCGACCAGAATGCGGGAAGTGTTCGAATCCGTACCGGCGCGGGCATCAAACATCTGCAACTAATTTCACGGCAGGGTCTCGAATACCTCTTTGAAATGAATATGGGGCACGTTCGCGTCAACGAACTGAGCGCCATTGTGCGGGAACGCGATACTGTGATTATTGACGTGGGCAACCCACAATGCGCGATTCCGGTTGAACATTTCGATTTCGACTGGCGCGCCGTGGGGAAAGCGGTAGAGAACGACGGGCGATTTCCGAACCGCACGAATGTCTCTTTTGTGAGACCGGTGGACAGGCATACGATTGACGTTCGGTTTTGGGAGCGCGGCGCGGGCGAAACGAACAGTTCCGGAACCGGGTCTACCGGGGCGGCCATGGCCGCAATTGCCAGAGGGTTCGCGGAAAGTCCGCTAACGGTGCAAACGCCCGCTGGCGCCCTGACGTTGCGTTTCGAAGAGTCGGTGTTTTTGACAGGGCCCGCTGAATTTATTGCGGAAGGAATATATTTCTATGGGGGAAAAACATGACTTCTATTGCCACACCAGCTACCGCCGTGGCGCTCACGGAGAAAATAGTAAACAGGAAGGCGACGGTCGGAGTAGTGGGATTAGGCTACGTCGGGTTGCCGCTGGCTGTAGAATTCGCCCAAGCCGGGTTCCACGTGGTCGGAATCGATCTCAGTGAGGCCAAAGTGGCTCGCGTGAATGCGGGCGATTCGTATGTGGGAGATATCCCTTCATCCGTGCTGGCGCCGCTGGTGCGGCAAGGGTTGCTGAGGGCGACTACCGATTTCGCCTGTGTCAATGAACTGGACACCATTAATATCGCCGTGCCTACGCCTCTGCGGAAGACCAAAGATCCCGACATGAGCTACATTGTGGCGGCGACGGAGGAAATCGCGAAGTACATTCATTCGGGCATGCTGATCATTTTGGAATCGACAACGTATCCGGGGACGACGGATGAACTGGTGCTGCCAATCCTGGAGCGTTCCGGATTGAGGGCGGGCCAGGATTTTTTCCTTTGCTTCTCGCCGGAGCGGGTTGACCCGGGCAACCCAAAGTTCCAGACCAGGAATATCCCCAAGGTGGTGGGGGGCAAGACCGCCGCCTGCACCGATTTGGGTGCTATTTTTTACGCGCAGGCCCTCGAGCGGGTCGTGCCAGTGAGTTCCACGCAAGTCGCTGAAATGGTGAAACTGCTGGAAAACACGTTTCGGATGATCAACATCGGGTTGGTGAACGAGATCGCGGTTATGTGCGATGGAATGGGCATCAACGTCTGGGAAGTGATTGAGGCCGCTGCCACGAAACCCTTTGGATTCATGCCATTTTACCCGGGCCCTGGGCTGGGCGGTCACTGCATACCAATCGACCCTTTTTACCTTTCGTGGAAGAGCAAGCAGGCTGGTGTTGAGGCGCGGTTTATCGAACTGGCCGGGTACATCAACGGTCAGATGCCGCACTTTGTCGCTACTAAGGTACAGAACGCTCTAAATGAGGTCGCAAAACCGGTCAAGGGTTCAAAAATCGTAATCTACGGGGTAGCTTATAAGCGCGATATTGACGATGTCCGGGAATCGCCGGCGCTCGACATCATTCACCTGCTGAAGCGGCGCGGCGCGGACGTTTTTTTTGTGGATCCGTTCGTGCGGGAAATCCGGCTTGAGGGTGAGACCCTTCAGGCGAGTCCGAATGAGGCGGTCAGGTCAGCGGATTGCGTGGTGATCGTTACAGACCACAGTTCGTTCGACTACAAGGCTTTGTTGTGCGATGCGCATCTGATTGTGGATACCAGGAACGCGATGAAGGGCGTAGTTTCGCCCAAAGTGTTTCGCCTCTGATTTCCCCGTTTGACTTTGGCCTTGGGTAGGAGGATGATCTACGACAAGGGGCATTTTATGTTTACCCATCATCGTTCAGCGTGCGTGGCCGCGTTTTTTGGATTTGCGGCAGGTGTATTGAGCGCCCAAAGCGTGATTTCGACGCACTCGGGTACGCTCCACTATTTCGACGGATCCGTGTCGATTGACGGCGTTCGCGTTGAATCGAAAGTCGGCAAGTTCTCTGAAATCAAAGAGAAAAGCGTATTGAGCACAGCTCAGGGCCGCGCCGAAATTCTGCTTACGCCCGGCGTTTTCCTGCGCGTGGGCGAGAATACCGAGATCAAGATGCTGGACAATCGGCTGCTGAGCACTCGCGTCGAGGTTTTGTCCGGGACGGCGGTTGTGGAGTCGGACGATCCGGAAGTTTCGGTGAAGTCGCCCGCGGTAACCATTTTGTACAAGGATTATGAGATCCAGCCCGTGAAGTTCGGGATCTTTGAAATCACGTCTTCTCCCAGCCAGATGCGCGTTTTCAAGGGGCAGGCTCTGGTGGTGGCCGGAAACAACAAGGCAACCATTAAAGAAGGCCATTTAATGCCGTTTTCGGCGGCGCTTCTCTCAGAAAAGTTCAACGAGAAAGACGTGGACGATCTGTATCTTTGGGCTCGTGACCGTTCAGCCTATATCTCGGCCGCGAACATGTCATCGGCGAGATCCCTGGCGTCGGGCAGCGGATATCGTGCCGACGGACGTTACGATCCGTCTCTTATTCGCCAGGCGGGTGGGTTTTCGGGCAACTGGTATTACAACTCCTTCCTGAACATGTATACGTACATGCCGTATTCGGGTACCCTGTGGAGTCCGTTTGGATACGGCTACTTTAGCCCGTATTCGATCTATGGTTACTATGCTCCGAACGCCTACTACTGGAACGGTGGCGGCGGTTCGCGGGCAAGTTCGTCGGTTGGCGTGCCTCTGACCAACATCGGGACGTCGTCTCTTGCGGCTGCGCAGGTTTCGCGAATGGGCGCGGGAGTGAATACGCATCCCACGCTTGGTTCGCCAGTGCGCGGCGCGGAAGGGCCGGCGCTCACGAATAGTAACGGAGCCTTCCGCGGCCCGGGCTTCAATGGCTCCGCGGCTCAGCGCGGCGGTTTCAATCCGGGCTTTAACAGCGTCGGCAGTTCGCCTGTGGCATCGTCGCCGTCGGGCGGCGGATACTCTCCCGCGGCATCCAGCGGCGGGGGCGGCGGAGTTTCGGCCCCGGCCGGTGGCGGTAATGTAGGTGGCGGCGGTCGCGGCAGATAGTTTCCGTATTGGCGGCTTTACATCCGCTGCATGTTATTCTGAAGCTTCGCATCGGTTTCGTCGTTGAGACCCGGTGCGAAGCTTCTTTCATTTTGGAAGTAGTTTTCACTTTTGGAGAGATGGCCGAGTGGTTGAAGGCGCACGCTTGGAAAGCGTGTATAGGGGAAACTCTATCGAGGGTTCGAATCCCTCTCTCTCCGCCAATTTAGATCTTACAGCCTGTCGGTCGCCGCCCTATAGACCTTTGTTTTCAGGCCACTTCGGAATCGACAGATCCCGCGATTTCAATTACTTACATACGTTTTTGTTGAATCGTGACGAGGTGCGCAATGGGCATGGTATAGGGCATAGAGTCGCGGGGTATTGAGACTTCATTCCTCATGCGACCGAATCAGTTTCGATCCCGTGGGCACGCCAGTATTTTGCAAGCGAGAGACGATTCGAGTCGGTCGGGAGACCTTCGAGTGCCGGAAGTGAACCGTTGCATTCTGGCGGGCGAGAAGAAGAAGGCCGTACATCTTTCATTTGATCAATTGAGGCGTTGACTTTGAACGAAGAGATACCCGGTTCAGTTTTCGAGCTGAAACCTCCCAGCGGTGCTAAGGGCATAATGGCACTTCACGCGGCCCGTGCCTGACACGGGCATGTTTTACCATCCGCGTTCCCGACCGGCGGCCTGTCCGTGGCACTGAAGGCACTTGCCGTCGTAATGCGAAAGATCCGTGATATCCGCGGCGCGAGAATTGTGGAACTCGTGCACCAAATCCGACACTGCACTAATACTAATCGGAAGAACACCTCCTTGGTTTTCGGCCCTAAAAACAAGAGGTGTCGAAGTCAGGGCCACTGAGCCGGGGTGGTCAGCGCTCAATGGTCCTCACACGGGTCTGTCAGTTTGCATTGACATCGCTGGAGCCCGGCTGCCTCAAGGTGCGCGAAGTTGAGCCAGGCCACACAGGCCGGTAACGTTGTTCAGCGAGGCTTCAGCGAAAAGAAACGAGTGGCTATGAGGCCCCCGGCCTCGGCCCGGACGACAAATTCGATCTCGGTTTTGCCAATCTTCATGTCGACACCGAATTCAGCCATTCCATCGGATCCGGAAATTCGGGACACCCTCTTGAGTTCCTCCTGCTTACCGGCGTTCCAGGCACGCAGTTGGAACAGCACGGAAGCACCTGCGACGGGCCGCTGATCAGCGCCTACTACGCGCACTCGCAACTGCTGCCGGCTGGTGTTCTTAATATCGGCATTCACGTCGGGTATCGCGACTATCTCGAGATCGCGATCAGAGTCGGGCAACGCTCCCAGGTTCATCTGGTACATCAGAGCATTGGCGGTTTCTCCATCCTTCTCAGCCAATATTTCGATTGCAAGGGGGCCGACGCCGCCTGTTGGACGAACGGACGGAGATCCCGCGTCACCGCTTTCATCGGTCAAGGCGCGCGCGACCCGCCCAGTGCCCGCGAAATCCACTGAGGGGCCCGTTGAAGGGGCCGTAAAGATTACAATTGCGCCAGCTACACCAGTACCTTTTTCGTCAAAAACGCGGACTCGCGGGGGCGGATTTCTCTGACCATTACCCGAATAATTGTTTGTTCCGCTGCCCCTTACAATTTCAATCCGCAGATTCCCCGCGAGGCAGGCGGCAGCGCAACAGAACAGCGCTGTGTTGCCGAACAAGAATCGGCGGAGCGGCACTGCGTGAATTCTCATCGTCTATTTGACAGTTCCCTGGACAGACGGTGAAGTCTTCGGGGGGGCCGGTTTCGTGGATTCAGGCCTGGGATTTTCCAGTTTGGGTTCATCAGGGTTTATACGGTTCCCCAACCGACCGGGACGCGCGGGCAGAGTAAGAGCGGGCGGACCGGCTGGCAAAGCGGTTTGGGCGGGACCGGCAGGCGGGCCGCGTTCCGGCTGGACGTAGGACTGTGGCGGCGTTGGCGATTGCAGCGCGCTGAACCTTCCCGCACAATAGTCTTTTCAGCCTCGGGATAAAGTCGAGAGCCTGCCGGGAGAGCGGACGAGAAGCGGAATCGAACGGTCGGCGTCCACGAGGCAGCTAAAGAGCATTCGGGTGCGCAGGGTAGGCGAGGTCGTCAGCATTGCGAGAGCCTCCAAAATTCCGGAGCAGTCGGCGATGGCGGTTTCACGCAGGGCGTTAGCGGTGTGTTTGGCCACATCTATTCGCTGCAAGAGTGGAGTTGAGCCATCGTTCGGATTCGGAATTCCGCTGTGGTGTCCGACAATCGCGAAGACGGCTTCGCTGGCCCTTGCGGGAAGCCGTGCCAATGCCGCTCCACGCGCGGCGCGGCCGCCGGGATCTATCCCGATTTCACCCCTGATCATCTGTTGAAAAGCGCGGGCGTATTTTCCGCTCTCGTGCGGCATCTCCGTGGCGCAGGCGTCCGTTTGAAACGCAGTGGCAGCCGGACGGGCCAAACTGGCGAGATGCGCGGCGATTCGGGTGGCCCGGCGGAGATGATCCGAAAGCCATCGATTGTCACATCAAAGGGCGGTGGGCCGGGGCGGTCTAGGCAGGATAGCCTGGCAGGATTGTCTCACATTATATGTCCAATCTCGAGCACTCGAGGGTGAAAAGTGCGGTTTGGCCCAATGATTGCTTTCCCACTCCGGACATGGAGACTGTCGGCGAGCGTACAGAAGCTGGAGGCGAGGAGTCGCCGTTCGACCGCCGTGTTTTTCAGGCTCTGTTTGAACTTGCGAAGCGGTATAAGCGGCAATTTATTATCGTCAGCCTGTTTTCGTTTCTGTACACGGGGCTCGATCTCATGCAGCCGCTGGTATATCGTTCGGCGATTAACGCGGTAGCGGGCATGTTTGTGACCGAGGAGCCCGCCGCCGGTTCGGGAATGGCCGGGGTGGCAGCCCAGAGTCCGCAACAAACACTGCACACGCTGCTGGTTTCAGCGGCTCTCTTGTTCGCTATTGCCGTGACCTCCTATTACTTTTATCAGCGCGCGACCTATTATGGGTCGCTGGTGGCGAGCCACATGGAATCGAAACTCATTGTGGACACGTTTGGCCACGTGCTGCGACTGCCGATTCGGTTTTTCGATCACCAGGCGAGCGCGGGACTGGCGCGCCGTATCGATCAATGCGATCAGGTATCTCCGGTGGTGCATGCGGTATCGCAGCAGATCGCTCCGGAAGCGGTACGTCTGGTGGCGATTTGCGCAATTATGCTGACGCAGAAGTGGCAGATGGCTTTGCTGGCGGTAAGTCTTTTGCCGCCGTATGTCTGGCTGGCGCGGCGCGCCGCGTTGAGACTGCAGTCGAATCTGGACCCCTATTACCAGATGTGGGAGGACATTTCGGCGCATATTGTGGACGCGATCGGCGCGGTGAAGACGGTGAAGCTTTCGGGCGCCGAAGCTCGCGAAGAAGAGAAACTGCGGGCGAAATCGCTGGCGGCTTACCAGGTGTATTTGCGCCGGATGAAGACCAGCCAGAAATTCTACCTGTCACAGGTGGCGATCAGTAATCTGAGCAGATCACTGGTGCTGGGATACGGCGGCTTTCTGGTGTTGCGTCACAGACTGACGCCGGGCGATGTGGTGATGTTCGCGGCGTATCTGGACCGCTTGTATTCTCCGATCGATTCGCTGAACGGGCTGGCGGTGAGCCTGCAGGAAAACCTTGCGTCTCTGCGGCGCGCGGTGAAGCTGCGGGAAGCGGGCCCGCTGGAGCCGACGGGCGCTCCGCTGCCCGAAGGCCAGGGTCTGGTGGAGTTTCGGAATGTCCATTTTGGATACACGCCGGACCAGGAGGTTTTGCACGGGATCAACATGACCCTAAAGGCGGGAAAGGTTACCGCGCTGGCCGGGCCTTCCGGCGCCGGGAAAACAACCACGGCGGACCTGCTTTTGAAATTGTTTGAACCATCGTCAGGCGAGATTCTGGTGGACGGGCAACCGCTAAGCCAGGCGGGATGTTCCTCGGTTCGGGCGGCGATTGGAGTGGTGGCGTCCGATGGCACGGTGTTTCGGGGAACGCTGGCGGACAACATCAGTTACAAGCGACCGGAAGCGACGATGGAAGAGATTTTGGAGGCGGCGCTCTCCGCGGGTCTGGGCCGTGCGCTGGCGCGGTTGCCGCAGGGGCTTAGCACCGAGGTGGGGGAGAACGGCGTGGGCCTGTCTTTGGGTGAACGGCAGCGGGTGCAGATCGCACGTATGCTGATCGATCGGCCGCGTCTACTGGTATTGGACGAGGCCACGGCGAATTTGGACTACGCGACCGAGCTGGATGTACGGGACGCGCTGGATGCGATATCGCCGAAGCCAACCATGCTGGTAATCGCGCATCGCTACACGATGATGAAGAACGCCGATTACGTTTACGTGTTGAGGGACGGCGCGGTGGCGGAAGAAGGGCCACCGGGGGAATTGATGAAAGGCGAGGGCTGGTTTGCGGAACTGGCGCGGGAATCCGGCGAGATGCCAGCCGCGGCGCCGATCGTGCCGGGCGTGGCGTGAAAATCAATTTGAACCTGCTGAAGCAGGCACTGTCGATCGCAAGGCCCTACTGGTCTTCCAAAGAAGGCAGGAAGGCGTGGTTACTGCTGCTGACGCTGATTGGGCTGCTGGTGGCGGAAACGCAACTGAACGTCTGGTTCAACACGCAGGCGGGGGAATTCGCCTCGGCGCTGGCTGGCCGTGAAGGGCAGCGCTTTTGGCATTCCGTCCGCATATACCTGCTGTTGCTGCTGGTTGCGGTGCCTGAGTATTCCGCTTATTACTTCGTACGAGACCGGATGGCGTTGTACTGGCGGAGGGCATTGACTTTCCGGATTTTAGGACGCTATTTCAAGAATCACGCATTCTACCAACTTCACACGGAGGCGGAGATCGACAATCCGGATCAGCGCATTGCCGACGACATCTATTCGATCACCGGGCAGTCAGTAAATTTCCTGTTGATCCTGACGAGCGCCATTCTGCAGGTGGGGGCTTTCGGGTTTGTGCTCTGGCGAATTTCGGTGGTTCTGGTTTTGATTTTGGTGGTGTATGCGGCGGTGGTCACGATGGTGACGTATGGCGTGTTCGGGGGAAGGATGGTAACCCTGTACTATCAGCAGCGGCGGAAGGAGGCGGACTTCCGGTTCGGGCTGGTGCGGGTGCGCGAGAATGCGGAATTCATTGCTTTGTACCACGGGGAGAATCAGGAATTAACGAAGGTGCAGGGTTTATTCGGCGCTCTGTTCGAGAACTACAAGAGGCTGATTCAGTGGCAATTCGGGTTCAACTTCTTTCAATACACTCATACACTGCTGATGGCGCTGCTGCCCAGCATCGTGATCGCGCCGCAGGTGCTCTCGGGAAAGTTTGAAGTGGGGCGAATCGTGCAGGCCACGGGCGCATTTGCGGCCATCATGGGATCGCTTACGATTCTGGTGGACAACATGGAAAGCCTGGCCGGATTCGCGGCGGGCATTCGGCGTGTGAAGGCGTTAAACAGAACCTTAAAGAAGGCTGGTATGCCGGCTGTTTCGAGCCGCGGTCGCGACAAGATCGCGATGGTGGTGAGCCAGCGATTGAACTTTGACAACGTAACGCTGCAGACGCCGAACTATGAGCGAACGCTGATTAGAGAACTTACGGCTACCATCGAGTGCGGCGAAAGTCTGATGATTGTGGGCGGCAGCGGGCTGGGGAAAAGTTCTCTGCTTCGCATGATGGCCGGGTTGTGGAATTGCGGTACGGGCACAATAGAACGGCCGGAAGCGGACGAGTTGTTATTTCTGCCGCAGCACACGTACATGATTGTGGGAACGCTGCGGGAACAACTGAGTTATCCGAATCTCGAACGGGTTCTGAGCGATGAAGAGGCGCGGGAAGTTCTGGAGCGGGTGAACCTGAGGGATCTGGAGGAACGGTGCGGAGGCTTCGGCAAGGAACTCGATTTTGAAAAGGTTTTGTCAGTGGGAGAGCGGCAGCGGCTGGCGTTCGCGCGGGTGCTGCTGAAGAATCCCCGGTACGTGCTGCTGGATGAAGCGACGAGCGCGCTGGATCATGAGAATGAAGAGGCGTTGTATGAGCAGCTCGCCGCTACGAGGGCGACTGTTGTGAGCGTGGCGCATCATCCGGGGCTGGTGAAGTATCACTCGCAGATTTTGGAGTTGAAGCCGGATGGGGTCTGGGAGTTGTATCCGGCTTCGAAGTTTCAGATGGCGGAGCATTTGGTATGACGGGCGGAGGAAATCGCTCGCGGGGCGGTGTTCCTCGCCAACCCGGCCAGCTGTTCCTCCAGCGGATAAGTCGACAGTAAGTCTGCGCCAGCGGTGAATGAACCGCCGCCGGATTGGCGGTTCATTGCGCTGGATTCTCATTGCGGCCGGAAGACCTTAGTTCAGGACGAACATGTAAAGTGCGCCGCTGCCGGTTGCGAGGACGTGCTGTTTGCCGTCGAGCATGAATGTCTCCGGCGGACTCGAGAGAGCCCCGATGGCCGAATGCCACAGCGGCTTCCCCGTCTTTGCTTCGAGGGCTTCGAAATCCTGTCCATTGCCGAGGAAAAGCACGCCGCCCGCGGTGGTCAGGAGGCCAACGCTGCCGCCCTGGAGTTCATGGCGCCACGCGACCTTGCCGGTTTTGTAATCGATCGCGTCCAGGAAGGTGCCCCAGTTGAGGCCAGTGCCGGCGCCGCCGGTGCCGCCCAGGCCCATTGATCCGCGAGGATCGGGGTCCATCAGGTAGTAGACGCGAAGAGCATTTTGTTCGTGGACATAGAACAATCCGGTATCCGGCGAGAAGGTCGGGGGCGGGTAGTTGGTAACGTCGTTGTTCACGAGTGAGCCGGCGATGGTTGCATCCTTATTCGGATTGCGCTTCGGTTGACCTTTTGCGTCCAGATTGAGTTTCGCGTTGGAATCGATGCCGGATGCCCAGTTGTTGACGAGCCCGAATTTCGTGGTGATCAGATGCTCGCCGGTTACGCGATCCAGCACATAGAAGTAGCCGTTGCGTGTGGCGGTGATTACCAGCTTACGCATTTTGCCGTTGAAAGGCATGTCGGCCAAAGCGGGGGTCTGAGTGGAATCCCAGTCGTGGGTATCGTGGGGAGAGGTCTGGAAATACCAGGCCATCTTGCCGGTATCGACATTCAGCGCGATGAGACAGGAGGTGTAGAGATTATCGCCGTCGCCGCGGCCAGCCGTGTAAGCGGGTGTCGGATTGCCGGTTCCATAGAGATAGAGATGTGTTTCCGGATCGTAGGAGCCGGGAATCCATGTGGTGCCACCGCCGTGGCGCGAGGCATCGAGGCTGGCCCATGTGTCCAGGCCGGGTTCGCCGGCGTTCTGCGGGGTTGAGTAGGCGGTCCACTGCAGTTCGCCGGTTTCGGGATCCATGGACTTCAGAAAGGCGGGAGAATCCATATCGTTGCCGGTACCGATGATGACGTGGTTGCCGAGGATCATGGGCGCGTTCGACGAGAAGTATTGCTGATCGAAGCTGGCGATTTCCTTTTTCCAGACGAGGTGTCCGTTTTTCGCATCGAGACACACCACCCAGTCGTCATGCAGTTCGAAGTAGATGTAGTTATGCCACATGGCGAGACCGCGGGTGGCAAGACTGGTGCCGCCGCGTGTCTTCCAATAGAAGTGCCAGAGGACAGTGCCGTCGCGCGCGTCAACGGCATAAACGTTATCGGGCGCGGAGGCGTAGATGATTCCATTCACGACCAGAACCCCACCACCGAAACGCGCCGGAACGCAGTTATTCGCATCGCCTTTGCCCAGGCCATCCACAACGATGGGAGCCGCAGCGCCAGCGGGGGCGCCGCGCCCTCCGCCACCGCCGGCCGCGGGGTTCGGGTTAACGCCGGTGGGGCCGCACGCGGTTTCGATGCCTTGCTGCATCCAATCGAGGCTCAGGTGTTTGACGGTGTTGGTATCCACCTGTTTCAGCAGGCTGTAGCGTTTTCCGCTGAGGTCGCCCGAATAGCTCGTCCACTGGTCTTTCAAAGGCTTCTGAATGTCTGTCGGATCAAGGCCGCCGCTCTGCGCAAGCAGCACGCTCTGAAGCAGGACCGATATGCCCAAAAATAGTCTTTTCACGTTTTTCGCCTCTCTATTTCAGCGTCGCCAGATAGGCGGTTACGTCGTGCATGTTCTTGTTGTCGGGATCGTCAAGTTCGAGCGCCATTTTCTTGTGGGCCGCTTGCGGATCGGTCACGTCAACTTTGGGGATTCCGTTTTCACGAGCCCACGATCTGCGAGAGCCGTCGGCGAGGGTAATCACAATCAGGAAGTCGGTTTTGCGAACCAGCTTGCCCTGAACCTTTTCACCGCCGGCGAGCGTTACTGTTGCGGGCTGGCCCACGCCAATCCCTCCGCCGCCGCGCCCCGCCCGGAATACGCCGGCCTGCGTGCCCGCGACCCATGCGCCCTGCAGCCCGCGCGGATCGTCTTCATACTTTGAGGCGAGGCCTTTGAGATCGCCGGTCACGGAATGGCAACCCGCGCAATGTGCCGCGAAGTAAGTCTTGCCCGCGGTGGCGTTGCCCACCAATATGTTGAGTTGAAGGCCGGCCGGATTTCTTCCGGGAGGGCTTCCCTGACCGCCTGACGTGGAGAGGACACCGTGAATGTATTCCGCGGTGGCCACAACATCCGCCTGAACCAGGTTGACCGGAGGATTGTGTTTGAGGAGCACCTGGCCGATGAGTTCGCCGTTCTTGTCATCGAGAGCGGGCCCGGAGCGCAGAATATTCACGCCTTTATTGGTCCCGCGAAAATCCGAGGCGTGGCAAGATGCGCAGTTGGCTTCGAAGATGGTCTTGCCGCGCGCGAGCACGTCCTGCGAAGCGAGGGGACGGGTGAACTGCGTGAAGCCGCCGGCACGCGGGGCCCGGCCTCGTCCGCCACCGCGACCGCCTTGAGCGGCGGGCGGGGGCTGCTGGGCGATAAGCGTGGTCACCTGTGTCGTCGCCAGCAGAATTGCGCCCAGCGCTGTGATCGATAAAATTTTCCTGTTCATTCGTGGTTACCTGTGTCCTTGCCCTGAAAGGCTTCAGGCAAGCGCGTCTTTGCAGTACTGGACGCACTTCCTCATTTCGGTCATAACAGTGGAGCCTTCCGGAGTGCGATATTCGAGCTCGATTGTTGCCGGGAACTTGTACTTTGCCGTCTTCATGAGCTGAAGCGCTTCTTTGATGGGCGTTTCGCCCTGGCCCCACGGGAGATTGTCGCCGCCATTGTTCTCATACTTCCGATCTTTCATGTGCATGCTGACAATGCGGCCATGGTTCTTCTTCAGAAATGGAATGGGGCTCTCATTCGTGCCGGCTGTGTAATGCCCGAGATCGAGATTGATGGCGTTGTATTTGGATTGGGCCAGAGCTTCGTCCCAAAGGGTAGGTGTGGCTTGGGTATGGGCGTGGTAGCCGACGTACATCCCGCGTTTGGCGGCGAACTCGCCGACACGTTTGGTCAGCGCACCGTCCTGAGGGAGTTCCATGGTGAGGTGGTCCGCACCCAGAGCTTCGGCGACATTGAAGGTGTACTCGTATTCCTCATTGGACATGGCGAGCAACAGGCCGAGCTTGAACGCGTAGATGTTCACTCCGGCATCGTTATAGAGCTTACGGAGGGCTTTGTATTTGTCCATGGATGTGGAGAGACGCCATTCTCTGAGTGCGGCGGCGGCTTTCTTTTGGGCTTCCTGCTGCTCTGGCGTGAGCGGCGCGCGTCCACGGCCAGGCGCGCCGCGGCCGATACCTCCGCGAGCGGCAGGGGCAGGCGCTCCGGCCCAGGCTTCGGCCGGACCGTTCATCAGTTCGATGCCGCTGAGCCCCAGTTCGACCATATGACCGAGGATGGCTTCCGCGTTGTTGCCGTCCGGCATTTCACGGAAGCTGTAGGAAATGGTTCCCACCTGCACGCCGCCGATTTTCGAATCCGGCTTCGCGTCCAGCCGCAGCGCAAGCGGCAATGCCGCAGCGGCCACTTTGCCGATCTGTCTTCGCGTATAAAGCATCGATACCTTTCGTGGCGTTCCGGACAACTTGAGCGCCTGCGTTGGATTATATGACCGTGCTGGAGGAAAGGGTCTTGCGGAGGCAAAAAATTACAATACGTCACATTGCGCGCGCCACTTGCAACGTGAATGGCGCGGAGGTGCGGACGCCGGGACGCGGTAAAATCACGAAGTGGAAAGAGTGATTCGCAAATTTGACAGCTTCGAAGAGGCTGAGGCTGCGAACATCGAAGACGATCTCCGCATCCCCAGGGAGCGGCGCATCGAGATTCTTCTCGAACTCCAGGAACGGATGTATCCCGGTGCGACTCAACAAAGATTTGAGCGAGTTTATCGAATTACTCAACGCGAACGGAGTTGAGTATCTGGTGGTTGGCGCCTATGCGGTGGCCTGGCACGGATATCCACGCTTTACCGCGGATATCGATTTGCTCGTTCGACCCGAGCTCAACAATGCCAGCGCGATCTTGCTGACGTTGCAACAATTCGGATTTGCCAGTCTCCGGCTTACCCCGGAAGATTTCAGCGGGCCGGACCAAATCGTGCAACTCGGAATGGCGCCGAACCGTATAGATCTGATCACATCCATATCCGGCGTAAGTTTCGAGGATGCCTGGGCGAACCGTGTACGGTTTACTGGGCGATATTCCGGTCTCCTTTATTGCACTGGAAGATCTCATCCGGAACAAGGAATCGACTGGGCGGAACAAAGATCTGGGCGACGCGGATGCCCTGGTGAAGCGTCGTCCAAAGCCATAGCGCGAACGCCTCAAGCGATAATCGAAGCGTGGATTTTGATTACACACCGGAGCAAATACAGCTTCGGCGCGAGGTTCGCGATTTCGCAACCGCTGAAATCGCTGCTCACGTTATGGATTGGGACGAGAACCAGACGTTCCCACTGGAAGTTATTAAGAAGCTCGGTCAGCTCGGTTATATGGGCTCTATCTTCCCCGAAGAATACGGGGGCGCGGGGCTTGGCTACATTGAATACTCGATCATTATCGAAGAGCTTTCGCGGGTGGATGGCTCTGTTGGAATCATCGTCGCCGCGCATACTTCACTTTGCTCGAATCACATTTACAAAGCCGGGTCCGAGGAGCAGAAGCGGAAGTATCTTACGAAATTAGCATCCGGAGAATGGATCGGATGCTGGTCTCTCACCGAGCCCGAAGCCGGATCGGACGCGGCGGGGACCCGCACCACTGCAACGCGCGAGCGAGATGGATGGATTCTGAACGGCTCCAAAACATTCACCACCAACGCGCATTATGCGGATGTTTGCGTCGGCATGGCCATGACGGACCGCAAAGCCGCGCGGCATGGAATTTCGGCGTTCGTGCTTGAGAAAGGCATGCCTGGCTTCCGCGCGGGCAAGAAAGAAAACAAGCTTGGACTGCGCGCGAGCGATACCGGCGAAGTCATCTTTACAGATTGCCGGCTGCCGGAAACTCAACTTCTGGGCAAAGAAGGCGAGGGGTTCGTGGACAGTCTGCGCATTCTTGACGGCGGCCGGGTTTCAATCGCCGCGCTCTCTATAGGCATGGCCCAGGGGGCTTACGATGCGGCGCTCAAGTATTCGAAGATGCGGAAGCAGTTCGGCAGGCCGATTTCGGAATTCCAGGCAATTCAGCACAAGCTGGTCGATATGGCGATGAAGATCGATGCGTCGCGGCTGCTTAACTACCGGGCCGCCAGAATGATCGATGCGGGGAAGCGCGTGACGCGGGAATCCGCCATGGCGAAGCTGTTTTCATCCGAGGCGGCCGTGTGGATTGCGAATGAGGCCGTGCAAATTCATGGGGGCTACGGCTTTATCAAGGACTATCCGGTTGAGAAATTCTATCGCGACGTCAAACTTTGCACGATTGGCGAAGGGACCAGCGAGATACAGCGACTGGTGATCGCGCGGCAGCTGTTAAAGGATTGACGTTGAACTTTCGCGAACTCGCGCGCGCCGCGACTGCCGTTGAGAATGGTGAACCCGTCGCGCTGAATCTTTCCGAGGGCGGCGGCATTGTCGTCGGCGTAACGGGACCTCCGGGCGCAGGCAAGAGTTCGCTGGTGGATGCGCTGACCGCGGAGTTTCGGGCGCGTGGAAAGACGGTTGCTATTGTCGCGGTGGACCCTACAAGCCGGTCGACTGGCGGCGCGATTCTGGGGGACCGGATTCGCATGCAACGGCATCACGCGGACCCCGGAGTCTTCATCCGCTCCATGGCTACGCGCGGCGCATCGGGCGGACTGGCGCGAACCAGCATCGCGCTGGCTCATCTGTTCCGAGGCGCAGGTTTCGATATCACGATTCTGGAGACAGTTGGCGTGGGGCAGGATGAAATCGACATAGCGGGGAATGCGGATGTCACGGCGGTTGTTCTGGTGCCCGGCATGGGCGACGATGTTCAGGCGATTAAAGCGGGCATTATGGAGATCGCCGATGTATTCGTGATTAACAAGTCCGATCACGCGGGGGCGGAGCAGATGCAGCGTGAACTCGAAGGCATGTTGTCGCTTGGTCATCATGCTGTGCCGATTTTCAGGACGGTCGCGGTTGACGGAACCGGTGTAGCCGCATTAACCGATCATCTTGAATCGCGGCCGCGGAGGCAGATTACCATCGCGGAGAAATGCAGCATAGATCATCTGGGGATCGCGGTGCGTTCGATTGATGAGGCGCTTTCTTTCTATGCCGGCCAACTTGGGCTGGAGATCGTGTCGCGAGAGACCGTGGATCACGAAAAAGTGAAGCTGGCGATGCTGCCCGCGGGCGATGCCCGAATCGAACTGCTGGAGGCCACCTCCACCGATTCCGCTATCGCAAAGTTTATCGAAAAGCGGGGACCTGGCCTGCATCACGTGGCACTGCGGGTTCCCGACCTGAATGCCGTGATCGCGCGCCTTGAAGCGGCCGGGGTCCGCCTGCTGGGAGCGCCTCAAAAGGGAGCGGGCGGCCACGCATATGTGTTCGTTCATCCGGCGGGAACAGGTGGCGTACTATGGGAACTTATTCAGGGGTAAACAGGAGAAACATTGCCTAAAATCGGCATCATCGGCGGGAGCGGGCTCTACGCCATGCCCGGATTCACAGCATCCCGGGAGGTGACTATGGCTACGCCATTTGGCGCACCATCGGACAACTACATTGTGGGAGAACTTGAAGGGCATGAAGTGGTTTTTTTGGCGCGCCACGGTCGCGGCCATCGCATCTCGCCTTCCGAACTGAACTTTCGCGCCAATATCTATGGCATGAAGACGCTCGGGGTGGAGCGCATCGTTTCTCTTAGCGCTGTCGGGTCTTTGAAGGAAGAGCACAAGCCGCTCGATTTCGTGATTCCCGATCAGTTTTTCGATCGCACGCGGGGTCGGATCTCGACATTTTTCGGCGATGGTCTGGTGGCGCATGTGAGCTTCGCGGATCCGGTATGCCCGCAGCTTTCCGCAACAATTGAGGCAGCCTGTATAGCGGCGGGAGTGAACGTGAGCCGCGGCGGCACTTACCTTTGCATGGAAGGCCCCATGTTCTCTACGAAGGCCGAATCGAACGTCTATCGCACCTGGGGTATGGACGTTATTGGCATGACGAACCTGCAGGAAGCCAAGCTCGCCCGCGAAGCCGAGATTTGTTACGTCACCGTTGCCATGGTGACCGACTACGATTGCTGGCACGCGGATCACGAAGCCGTGGAGGTGACGGATATTATTCGCGTGCTGCTGCAGAACGCATCGAATGCGTGCAGCGTGGTGGCACATGCGGTGAAAGGGATGCCGGGTGAGCGGACGTGTAAATGCGGCTCGTCGCTGCAGCACGCGCTGATTACCGAAAAGAGCCTGGTGCCTCCACTCACTGTCAAAAAGCTGGAAGCAATTGTCGGCAAGTACTTCGTGTAGCGAACGCGCCGAGGCTGCTCTGGCGGCGATTCGGCGCGGAGAAACTTTGCCGGATGGCGTGGTGCGCGATCTGGGCGAAGAGTGCTCCGCCGAATTTTTCCGCATGGTGGTTGAAGCATTGGCGGACTCGTTTGACCCCCGCGATGCGGCGGCGTATGAGCGGACGATGCGGGTCTGGATTCAGGAAAAGCCGCGTGTGGAACCTGCGATGCCGGATGCCGTAGACACGGTATATGTGCTCTCGCGGGTGACGCTGGGATCGGATATTAAGATCACGAGCGGCATTCTCGATGCGATGAAGAGCCGGTTTCCGGATGCGCGTATCGTGCTTGTGGGGGGGCGGAAATCGGCAGAGATCTTCGCCGCGGACCTGCGTGTTGAACACCTCGAAGCGAACTATCCTCGTTCGGGTCCGGTAAGCGTGCGGCTCGAGTTCGCGTACGAGTTGCGGCGGCGACTTAAAGGTTCGAATCGAATTGTGGTGGATCCCGATTCGCGAATGACTCAGTTGGGGCTAATTCCGGCGTGTGAGCCTGAGCATTATTTCCATTTCCCGAGCCGCACTTTTGCAGCAGTTTCCGAGGATGATCTCTCCACGCTGGCCAGCAGATGGCTGCGCGGGCAATTCGGTGTATCGGGCCGATCGTATATTGCCCCGGATTCGGTTCAGGTTAACGGGGAGAAGCCGTGGGTGGCGATGAGTCTTGGAGTTGGCGGGAACGAGACGAAACGGATTGTTGGGGATTTCGAGGCTCGTTTGATTGGGATGTTTGGAGAGCGTTATCGAACTGTCTGGATCGATCGCGGCGCCGGGGGTGAAGAGGCCGACCGGGTGACTGCGGCAGTGGCGGAATCCGGAGTTTCGGACCGGGTGAGATTTTGGGAAGGAAGTTTCGCGGGGTTCGCTTCTATCGTTTCTCAAAGCGATCTTTATGTGGGGTACGACTCGGCGGGTCAGCATGCCGCGGCAGCGGCGGGGGTACGGCTGATTACGATATTCGCGGGTGCGCCTTCTGTCAGATTCAGGCAGCGGTGGGCGCCAAACGGGATCTCGACGCTGATCGATGCGGACGCGGCCCCGCCAGCCGGCATTCTGGAAGAGGTGCGCAGCGCAATGAAACTCACGGGCAGAGACAAGCCGGAATAAGTGGCGCCTGAGAAAGCTTGCCCGCGGCGATGGCTCAGGGCTTGGAGAGGATGGTCACTCTCTTAACGAAGACCGGCGTTTTGGGACGGTTATCCGATTCGGTGGGTACTGCCGAGATGGCGACCGCTACTTCCTGCCCTAACACGACCTGTCCGAATATGGTGTGCTTTCCATCCAAATGTGTGGCGCGCCCGACCGTTATGAAGAATTGGCAGGACCCTGAATCGGGCTTGCCAGTATTCGCCATGGCGAGGGTTCCGGGGTTATCGAAGGTAATTTTTGGGCTGATTTCGTCCCGGATATTCGGGATGCCGCAATCGCCGGCGCCGTTGCCTTTTACGTCGCCGGTCTGAATCATAAATCCTTTGATGACCCGGTGGAAAGTCAGGCCGTCGAAATAAGGCTTGAGCGCCAGTTTTCCTTTCTTGTCGCGGGTGGCCTTATTGCCGCGCGCAAGATCGACAAAATTGCGGACCGTCGCCGGAGCGATGTCGTCGTAAAGCAACGCGACGATACGGCCCATAGAGGTTTCGATGATGGCGTAGAGCCCGGGCGTTTGCGGGAGTTCCACGTCATTGCTGGTTTGAGATGTTTGACCAAAGCAGGCGAGCGCGGCAATCACAATGCACAGCAGCTTATTCGACACTGAGCGTTACCTGTCCCACGCCTCCGCTCATATCCAGCCGGACGGCTGGCTTTCCCTCCACGTAAGCACTGTTGTAGTATTTTCCATCGCGCTGGGTGAGGCCGTTAGCGCTCACCTGACCAATTCCTGAAATGGCGCTTACCACCGCGCCTATGTCCTTCGGCAAGCGAATGCGCGCCTCTCCGACTCCGCTGCTTATCTTCACAGGCACGTCCTGCGTGTACTTGCCCGCGAGGTTGAGTTGCAGTTCTCCTGCGCCCATGTGAATTTCGAGCGATCGCAGAGACAATTTAGATAAATCGAGATTGGCCTTGCCGGCGCCTACATCCACTGTGGCATCGAGAGGCAGTTGGGAACCGATTCGCAGAGTCCAATTGTTCACCGTGTTGCGGGCGGATGAACCTTCTTTGGGGGATTTGACAGTGAGCCGCCCGGTATTATCAGTTACACCATATTGAACTATGGGCAGCCCCAGGGATTCTGAGCAACGGAAATCAGCAGTGAGCAGTTTCTCGCCGCCGGCTTCCAGACGCAAATCGCCTGCCCCCATATGGATTTCCGCGCGGACCGACTTCGCGGTACCCGCGTCGATTTCTTCCCTGGAGGTCTGCGTGGGGCCGGCGTGGGAATTCATGTTGCATCCGGCGGCAGAAATCAGCACAACTACTGCGAAGAGAGCAAATTTGCCGTTCATCGTTTTTTCCTTTCGGTGCTCCCGCGATTATATGCAGCCCGGCGGGTGAGCTTGTCCGATTCGGCACAGGCGTGACAGGTCCGGTGAATACTACGCTGGCTGTCGCGCGTCCACTGTTGGAAGGTTCGTACAATGTCCAACAGATTTCTTGTATGCCTTGTAATCCAGGCCGCGCTGATTTCAGTTTTTCCGGCGCTGGCCACGGAGGGCGATGCACTCTCAATCACGGCCAACATTCAGGCGCGGCATCTCCCTTTCGGCACGATTCTCGACCCGATTTACACTCTCACCGACAGTGATCAAATCGCCAGTTATACGCGCTGTGGAGATTCCGCGCTATGGACGGGTCACTACCTGGCGGCGGAGGCTTTCCGCTATAAAGTTACCCAGGCCGCGGATGCTCTCGATAATGTCAGATCGGCTGTGGCGGGCATCAAAGGACTGACGGATGTGACAGGCACGAATCTGCTGGCGCGCTGCCTTGTTCCCATCACCTCGCAGTATGCGACGGCGATTCGGTCTGAGGAGGCTGCCAACGGGATCTATACCAATGCCTCCGCCGGATGGATTTGGGTGGGTAACACTTCGCGGGACGAATATTCCGGCGCGCTGTTCGGGCTGGCTGTGGCGTACGATATGGTTTCGGACGCCGCGCTGAAGAGCTCCATCGGCGACCTGGTTACCCGTTTGGTTGACTTCCTGAACGGTCATAACTGGAGTGTCGCGATGCCGGACGGAACAACCAGCACTTCTTTTCTGGGGAGGCCCGATCAGATCGAAACGTTTCTTGCGATCGGAAGGCGCGTGAACCCCGATCATTTTGGAAGCGTGGGCTATGAAACCGAGCGAGTGCTCCTTTCGCCGACGGTTCCTGTGCCGATCAGAGTGGACGTCTCCGGAGACGATTCTTATTTCAAGTTCAATCTTGACTACATCAACTTGTATAACCTGATCCGGCTGGAGGGTAGTTCCGCAAAAGCCATCTATGAGACTGCATACGGGGTTTTGCGGGACCACACGGCGTCTCACCAGAACGCGTTTTTTAATATTATCGATCTCGCGTTGAATGGCCCCGATGCGACTCGCGACAGCCAAACGCTTGCACTGCTGGACGGATGGCTGCTTCGGCTGCGCAGAGATTTCAGCGCGGACCTGCACGGTTCCGTGCCGGTTTGCGGCGATGTTGCCTGCGCGCCGGCGCCAGTGTGGTTGCGTCCGCCGGGCGATTTTCTTTGGCAGCGGTCGCCTTTCCTGCTTAGCACGGGTGGCGCGGGGATTATTGAAGGAGCAGGGATCGATTACATTCTGCCCTACTGGATGGCTCGCTATTACGGACTGCGGGAGAGTATTGTTGTGCAGTCGGCCGCGGGTCCGGCAGGGGCGGTAGCGCCGGATTCACTGGGGGCGATTTACGGCGCGAATTTGGCGGTAACGGTGGCGCAGGCGGCAACACAGCCCCTGCCTTTGTCTCTTGGGGGCGTAACGGTGGCGGTGCAGGACTTTTCGGGGCATTCGGCTGCCGCGCCGCTGCTTTATGTGTCACCGGGCCAGATCAATTTCCTGATGCCGCCGGGTTTGGCGACCGGCATCGCGACCTTCACGATTACGAACGGCGGAGGGGCAACGCTGAAGGCAATTGGCGCGGTGGGGCAGGTTGCGCCGATGCTGTTCAGTATCGATGGGCGCGGTTCGGGGCTAGCAGCGGCTTCGGCGATTCGGCTGACAACCGGGAATCCGCCACTTACAAGCGTGGTGAGCCTTTACGATTGCAGCGGGGCGTCATGCAGGGCTGCCCCCATCGATTTAGGGGTGGATACGCCGGTGTATTTGACCCTTTACGGGACCGGCATTCGACACCGGGGTTCCCTGGAACTCGACGATGTGTCGGTGATTATGAACGGGAATTTCCTGCCCGTTACTTATGCGGGGGCGCAGCCGGATTTTGCCGGTTTGGATCAGATCAATGTGCAACTGCCGCTTAACCTGCGAGGAAGCGGGGTTACGAATGTTGTGGTCAAGGTGAATCAGCATTCGGCGAATGTGGTCACGGTGAATATTCGGTGAATGGGGTTATTTGCCGGCGGTTACCGGGAGTTCCCACAGAAATTTGCGCAGGAAAGTCTCCATGCGGCCAAGCGTATAGATCCAGCGGGTGTGCAGTAACGATTCATGCACATCGTCGGGGAAGACGATCAGTTCGTAGTAGACGTCGCGCTGGCGCAGTAGCTGCACCAGGCCAGTCATTTGCTGGAAGGCAACATTGCGATCGTCATCGCCCTGAATTAGCAGTACCGGTGATTTCCAGCCGTCGATCGCGCCAATGGTTGAAGACTTGTAGGACACAGACGCGGGATCGAGCGACTTGCCGAAAAGGTGTACGCCGGCGAGATCGACGCCTGCTTTGAAAATATCGGAATTGCGCGCGAGGGCCTGCGAGGTGAGTAATCCGCCATAGGAAAGTCCCCAGATTCCGATGCGGCCGGGATCTACATCGGGCCGGGTCTGGAGGTATTTGCCACCGGCGAGCACGTCCTGATATTCGCTGTTGCCGGCGGCTCCCGTATTGGGCGCGGCGCGGAACGACCTGCCGTAGCCGACGCCGCTGCGATAGTTGACCGACATCACAATGTAGCCCTGGCTGGCGAGCCATTCATTGATGCCGTAGGCCCAGTGATAGAACTGCATGTAGTGATAGGCAGGCATCATCTGCCGTTGCGGTCCGCCATGCACGAAAACGATGGCGGGGCGGCGTTCGCCGGGCTTCAGATCCTTCGGGAGGAAGAGCTGATTGTGAATTTCGAGGCCGTCAGCAGCCTTTGTGATCACGATTTCCGGCTTGACGTGCGCGTCCTTTGGAAAGCCCGCGAGGGTTGCCGGGAACACGATTTTTTGAGCCGCGGCCGCACCCGATGGCGCGGTCTGCCAAACGCCCACGGACTGCGGCATGTTCCAGTTGGCGCTCAGGGTCCCCATATACTTGCCGGAGGCGAGCGGGGCGGGCGATGTCTCGACGCCATCGCCGGTAGTGAGCTGCACAGGGGTGCCGCCGGTTACGGGCACAGACCAGATATGACGCCGCTCAATATCGTTTGCGTTTGTGCAGTAGTAGAAAGTTTTGTCATCGGCGGAATAGGCGACTGAGGTCTGATTTTCGATTAGCCCGTCGGTGGTGGTGAGCAGCACGGGACGAGCGGATGCATCCGCGATGTTGAGGGAATAGTAACGTTCCCATTCATCCGCCGGCTGCTGTGGGGATGGACTTGCGGGAGCGGATGCCGCGGTGGGGCCACGCCCTGCTCTGCCGCCGCGTCCACCGCCTGCCGGCGCGAACGGAAAGATGACGAGATCGCCCGCAAGGCGGGGGTTTGCGACGGTGCCGATAACGGCGTCGTTCGGCTGGTTATGCCAGGTCTCACGCGCATCGCCGGTAGTCACGTCGGCTTTGAAGAAGGCGAGAGTGTAGCCGCCTTTGAAGGTGGCGCGCATCAGGCCTGGTGAGTTGTTCGTAATTGCCGGAGTCGCGGGCGCCGCCGCCTGACCGCCACGTCCGCCCCTTCCTGTGTTGGGCGCGGCGGTCTGAAGTGCGGGTCCGGGCGGCAAGCCGACTCCGCCTGCGCCTTGCTGCGCCTGTAGTCCGAAGGGCAAGCCTGGACGCCTTACGAACACCAGGTGCTTGCTGTCGGGAAGCCACATCGGCGTGCTGTCGAAATCGACGCTGGGCGACATGTATTTGACGGAGCGAGTTGCCAGATTATAGATGGCGATGAAACTGTGATCGGTGCGGGTGCTGACGAACGCGATTTTGGTTCCGTCGGGCGACCACCTGGGCTGGCTTTGTACGCCCCACTCGCTGATGAATGGCTTCTCGCCGCGGTCGACTTCGGTGGCTGGTTTGGCGGGCGTTAGTTTCGCGCGATAGATCTGTCCGCCTTTGATGAAGAGGATTGCGCTTCCGTCGGGAGCAAGTTCGGGGTTAGTGGCGTCGATTACGCGCCACGCCCCGCCTGTGCCGTTGGTGCGCGCCGCCCAGATGGCGTGTTCCGGCCCGTTGGGTTCAGCGGTTGGGTTGGGCGACCAGCCCTCGCGGTTCGGGGCTTCGCCGCGCAGGAAGACGACCGTGCCGCCATCGTCCGAGATTCGGATTTCGGACATCATGATTCCATCGTCATTGAGAAAACTGGTTAGCCGCACGGGTGTGAAGAGGGGTGCGGCGGCGGTGTAGGCGTTGCGCTTGCCTTCGGCATAGTCAACCCAGGCCAGGCGGTCCGTTTTTTTGGCAGAGACGAGTTCCTGCGGCGAAGCGGGGCTTAAAAATTGTTGATAGAGAGGGACCCGCGGGGGTGCGCAGACGAGCGGTTTCGCGAGGATTGCGGCTGCGGCAAAGGAAAGAGTGGAGAAGCGGGTTAGGTTACGCATGAAGACCTCAGTGTTGGGCATCTGCCGGGCGGATGGAGCATTCTAGCACGAGCGGCGGACCTCCGGATATTGAAATGGGAGAATCCCGCTCGGCGGGATTAAAAAATGCTGTCTCGAATTCTGAATTTGATCGCTGCTGCGACAATATTCGATTCGCCAGTAGTCCGTCCGGTGTTGGGTCGTATTCCGACGCCACGGCCCTAAATGAAAAAGTTCCAGCTGAAATTTGTAAACGTACGTCGGTGAACGCGATAGTACTTTACATCAACAAAGATACAGAAGCTTGAGCAGCGTTGTTGCTCGCGCCTTGGGAGCGCGTCACCTCCTATCGCATGGCATTTGGGCCTTCCAGGCATCCGCCGCAGGTGAGAGAACCGATTTGATATTTCGGGGATGATCTCAGTATCGATGAAGAGGTCCGAGGGGCGCGCGGGCTTGTCTTAACCGAGTGGAAGGTCGTTAAACAGGAATCTGAACCCGACGACAAAGCCTACAGGCACTCAGTCAGGCTAAGCGGCCTCTCGCACCTGCCCTCCCGCTCTCGCGGAAAGGCAGATGATGCAGCCACGGCGGCTACCCTGAACCCCCAAATGTGGGTCAGGTGCTGAAAGGTATTTGTTACGGTCTTGCCGGACGACCCTTGTCGCCTTTTGCGCCTTCCGCGCCATCCGCACCCGCCGCGCCTGTGGCACCCGCCGCGCCTGTCGCACCCGCTGTTCCCGCGGCTCCGGCCGAGCCGGCCTGGCCAGTCGCGCCATCCACTCCTGTCTTACCGTCTGCGCCTGACGCGCCTGCCTTGCCGTCGCCACCTGTGGCACCCGCCGCACCGGTTGCGCCCGGCGCACCATCCCGCGGGCGCATATCGCAGCCAACTGTCATCAGCATCAGGGCCGCCGTAAAGAGTAGTAACCGTTTCATTGATATTGTTTCTCCGGCAGGAATGATGGCAATCCGACACCCAATCGTCAGAAGCCCCGAAATTGGCCTTTGAGCCATTTCATGCAACTCTTCAGGCAAGAGTGGTGACCGCGCCCGGTCACCTGACCGCCCGCCGTCAGCCAAGTTCTCATCCTCTGCGTTAATGCGAACGCCGAGATAAGGATGAAACAGTGAAATTACACGGAATACCCCATCGCCGACTGCTTCGGCCCCTCTCATGCACTAGCACCGCAGTGAAACGATGCCACTGAAGCCT
>Ga0105240_10000441_pt1 | contig 76773 bp, 72 predicted proteins | sample KBSC54metaG_FD_80426 | JGI IMG/M metagenome (GOLD analysis project Ga0105240, IMG submission 80426) | Corn rhizosphere microbial communities from Kellogg Biological Station, Michigan, USA - KBS C5-4 metaG | ecosystem: Host-associated > Plants > Roots > Rhizosphere > Soil | place: Michigan, USA...
GTCAAGCCCTACCGAACCGCGCCTCTCGATGCCCCGGCGGTCATTCCGGCATCGAAAGACCTGAACGCGGACCTGCTGCGTCTCATCGGCTCCCCCGACCTCTGCTCCAAACGCTGGATCTGGCAACAATACGATTACCAGGTCCGCACCAACACGCTTGCCGGACCCGGTTCGGACGCGGCCGTTGTCCGCATCAAAGAGACCGGGCAGTCGGTTGCGATGTCCCTCGATGGCAACGGTCGTTACTGCTATCTCGACCCCCGCGAAGGCGCGAAATTAGCGGTCGCCGAATGCTGCCGGAACCTTTCCACCACCGGCGCGCTCCCGGTCGCCGCCACCAATAATCTGAACTTCGGAAACCCGGAGCGCCCGGAAATCATGGCCCAGCTGGTGGAGGCTATCGCCGGTATCGGCGAGGCCTGCCGCCACTTTGAGACGCCCATCACCGGCGGCAACGTCAGCCTCTATAACGAGACGCTCGGCGAGGGTATCTATCCGACGCCCGTTCTCGGAATCGTGGGCCTCATGAAGACCGCGCCGCCCGTCCCCGTTGCGTTCCAGCGCGAAGGCGCGCACGTCTTCCTCCTCGGTGGATTTCGCCCAACCGACCCTCAGCGCTTCGGCTCCGGCGAGTACGCGAAAGTGATCCTGAACCAGCTTTGGGGGCTCCCCCCGATGCTCGATATGCACTACGAAAAGCGCGTGCATGAAGCCATGCGCGAAATCGTGGCGGCCGGGCTTGCGGAGTCCGCCCACGACCTCAGCGACGGTGGTTTAGCCATCGCGGCGAGTGAATCCTGTACTTCAGAGATCGGCGCAAAGCTGCATATTCCACAAGGCGTGTCACCGGAGCTTGACCTCTTCGGAGAAGCCCCTTCGCGCATCCTGATCACAACCGCAAACCCGCAACAGGTTGAGCAAATAATGTTGCGGCACGATGTGGAAGGCTGCGTAATTGGAGTTACAATAGGGGGGCAATTGCAGATCGGCTGTGAGGATCGGATGCTAGTAAACGTTGCCACGGAAGATCTGAAACGGGAATTCGAAACCGCACTTCCCAACCGGCTGGAGGCACATGCCTGATCCGTTCGACAAGCTTCACGAAGAGTGCGGGGTAGTCGCGATCTACGGCCATCCCGAAGCCTCAAAACTCGCTTACTATTCCCTCTACGCCCTGCAACATCGAGGTCAGGAAAGCGCCGGAATTTCTTCTTCCGACGGGCAAATCCTCCACACGGCAAAGGCCATGGGGCACGTCTCCGACATCTTCGGAGGCGACGTTCTCAAGAGTCTTCCCGGCCAACTCGCCATCGGGCATACCCGGTACTCCACCGCCGGAGACACCGTCGAACTGAATGCTCAGCCCTTTGCCGTTCACTGCAACAAAGGCCGCATCGCCGTGGCCCACAACGGCAACATCACGAACGCCACCGAACTCCGCAAGGAACTGGAAGACCGCGGTTCCATCTTCCAGGCCACCAGCGACACCGAAGTCATTCTTCACCTGGTCGCCCATTCGCGCGAAAAGACGCTTGCCGGCGCCCTGCGTGACGCGCTCCTGCAGTTGGAAGGCGCATTCTCTCTCGTGTTTCTGGCGGAGGATCGCATCATCGTCGCGCGAGACCCGTACGGCTTCCGTCCGCTTGCCATGGGGCAGCTTGAAATCGGCGGCAAACAGGCCCATGTCTTCGCTTCCGAAACCTGCGCTTTCGACCTTCTGAACGCCGTCTATCTGAACGATGTCCAGCCCGGCGAGATGGTAATTGTCGGACCGGAAGGCGTCACCCGCGAACGCTACGCTCCCGAAAAACCGAGATCGCAGTGCGTATTCGAGCACGTCTATTTCGCGCGGCCCGATTCACTTGTCTTCGGCCGATCCGTCCAGGTTTCCCGCGAACAACTGGGCGTTCTGCTCGCCCGTGAAGCGCCCGCCCCGGCCGATATCGTGGTGCCCGTTCCCGATTCCGGCAACTCCGCCGCGCTCGGTTATGCCGGCGAATCCGGTCTCCCTTATCGCCAGGCGCTCATCCGTAACCATTACGTAGGCCGCACGTTTATCGAACCCTCGCAGGCCATCCGCGATTTCGGCGTGAAGCTCAAGCTCAACCCCATTCGCAGCCTTCTCGAAGGCAAGAGCGTGGTGCTCGTCGACGACTCCATTGTGCGCGGCACCACCAGCCGTAAGATCGTCCGCATGGTCCGCAACGCCGGCGCGCGCGAGGTGCATCTCCGCATCTCCTGCCCGCCGACTGTCTCGCCCTGTTTCTACGGCGTGGACACACCGAATAAGAGCGAACTGATCGCCGCCAACAGCACCATCGAAGAGATTCGCCGCTTCATTGAAGCCGACTCTCTGGCCTACCTTTCCATGCCCGGTCTTAAGCGCGCGGTCGCCGACGACAAGCACGAATATTGCTACGCCTGCTACACCGGCAACTACCCGACTGACTTCGTCAACATCGATCAGCTCGTCCGCGCCGGCAAAAAAGCCGGAGCCTGAATCCCATGAAATTCCTGACCTTTTTCCTGCTCGCCGGTTCTTTGGCGGGGCAGCAGTACGATCTTGTGATTGAGAACGGCCACGTGATGGATCCCGATTCCGGTCTCGATGCGGTCCGCAACATCGGCATCTCGGCAGGCAAAATCAAGGCGATTACCGCGAAGCCCCTCAAAGGTAAGCAAGTCGTCAACGCCAAAGGTCTGATCGTGGCGCCCGGTTTCATCGATCTCCATTCGCACGGGCAGGACGACGAAAACTACCGCTACAAAGCGCGCGACGGCGTCACCACTGCCCTTGAAATGGAGGTGGGCGCCTGGCCCATTGACGCCTGGTACAAGGCCCGTGAAGGCAAAGCGGTGGTCAACTTCGGAGCCAGTTCCGGCCACATTCCCGCCCAGATGGCCGTCATGCGCGATACCGGCGGCTTTCTCCCGCGCGACAACGCGGTCAATCGCCCCACCACCAAAGCTGAAGCCAAACAGATCCGCGACAACGTCGGGCAAGGCCTCACGCAGCGCGCTCTCGGAATCGGCATGGGCATCGCTTATTTCCCGAAGGCCACCCGCGAAGAGATTTACGATATTTTCACTCTCGCGGCAGAACGCAAAATGCCGATCTACGTCCATATGCGGAACCCCGGGCCCATCGAGCCCGGCGTGGTGGACTCGCTGCAGGAAGTGATCGGGAACGCCGCCGCCACCGGCGCTTCGCTTCACATCGTTCACATCCCCAGCATGGCCTTCCGGCAGCTTCCTCTTGCGCTCGAGATGATTGATGGCGCTAAACGCCACGGGCTCGACGTGACAACCGAGTGCTACCCGTACACAGCCGGCATGACCCAGCTAGAAAGCGCCATCTTCGACCCCGGCTGGCAAGAACGCCTCGCCATCTCTTACGGCGACCTGCAGTGGACCGCAACCGGCGAGCGACTCACCGAAGAGACCTTCAGGAAGTACCGTCAGCAGGGCGGGGCAGTGGTGCTCCATCACATGCCGGAGAACATGGTCAAACTCGCTGTGACTCACCCGGGCGTGATCATCGCGAGCGACGGGTGGCTTCAGAACGGCAAAGGCCACCCTCGCGCCGCCGGGACTTATTCACGCGTGCTCGCGCGTTACGTCCGCGAGCAGCGCGCGCTCTCTTTAATGGAAGCCCTCCGGAAGATGACCGTGCTGCCCGCCCAGCGCCTGAACATGCCCAATATAGGCCGTCTTAAAGTTGGTGCGGACGCCGACATCACCGTGTTTGATTCCGCCAAAGTCGAGGACAAAGCGACCTATGACAAGCCCGCCCAATATGCCGAAGGAATTCCGTACGTAATAGTCAACGGAATCGTGGTCGTGAAGGAAGGGCAACTACAAGCCGGAGTCTTCCCGGGCCGCGGTTTGCGCCGCTAATGAGCCAGAACGTGCGGCGGGCGGCCGCTCGAATCCGCCCCACGCCATTCCCTAACGCCGTCGCGTCTTTCGATGGGCTCTAACCGCCTCGGCATACGCATCCACGCCCGCGTCCGTCATCTCCGTCCCCATCTTGCTCAGAATGCGATCCCTCACCCAGTGCGGATCCCACCATTCCACCGCGTTCACCTGCACGCCATCCACCTGCATCGTGAAGTGCAGATGATCGCCGCCCGCCATCCCCGTGGAACCGGTCTTCCCGATAATCTGCCCCTTTTTCACCATGTCGCCTTTCTTAACCAGAAACTCACTCAGGTGACCGTAGATCGATTGCAGGCCGAAGCCATGATCGATGACGACACAGTTCCCATAAATTCCGAGCAGTTCGGCGAAGATCACCCGCCCGTCATTCGAAGCCGGAATCGGCGAATGCGCCAGCTTGGCAAGGTCGAAACCAAGATGTGTTTGCTGATCGACCTTCTTCCCCTGCCACGTATACGTGCGGTCATCCGCAAAGCGCGATTCCACAGTCGAATCGACCATCGGCAGAAACGCGCCAGTCCAAAGGAACTTCCGGGCGGTCTGGAAACGAAGGTCCGAAAGAGTCTTGTTGTTCTCCTTTCGCATGTCGTTGTTGATCTTCACGAAGCGCTGCACCAGGTCGCCCTGAACCTTGTGCTCCGGATCAATCTGGTTCACCATCCTGTCCAGATTCATCGATTCCAACGCCAGCGTACTCTTCCGAAACTTCTTCGGAAACACCTTGTACCAAAAACTCGCCTTTGCCATCGCGCCTGAGGGATTCGACGCATACACATACATCGGCGTATCCACCGGCAAGCTCCAGAACATCGCGAAGAGGCTGAAATATTGACCGGGATGATTCGGCAACGGGAAGCTGCGGAAGGTATAATCGCCAACCTTCACGCCCGCTTCTGTCCAAGCGCCGCCGGGCGTAAACGTCGTCAATTCCGAGCCGCCCTGATTAATGTAGTGCTGCACTCCATCCGGCACGACGCGCGGCGCTTGCGTCATCACATCCACATCGAATGACACTGAAGAAGCCTTGCCCCGAAAATCGTTCGAGACGGCGGAAATCGTCACTTTTGCCTTTCCGTCGTGCAGTTCGGGCGTGGTTTGCTTGCCCGGATTCACAACCGCGTCGCGAGGCGCAACATGCCGCTCAGGAAAGAAATGCTGTTCTTTCGCTTGAAAAACGCGCGTCTCATGGGCCTTTCCATCCTGCTCCACATTGACCGCAATCCATCGCGACCCGTGCGGATTCTCTGTATGGATCTTGATCGGCGTCTGAAAACCGATCACCTTCGGCGTTTGATCCAGCTTTATCGTGGTTTCGGTGGATGACACCATCAATGCAAGCGGCGCTATCGCCAGCGCCACCACGAGCGCCGCGATTATCAAAATAATTTTCACTTTTTGTTAGTCCAGTTATCGATCCAGTCGAGGAAAGTCTTATACCAAAGCGCACTGTTCCGCGGCTTCAAAACCCAGTGGCCTTCATCCGGGTAAATCAGCAGTTGAGACGGCACTTTTTGTAGCTGTAGAGCAGTATAGAGCGCGAGTCCCTGCGTGTAAGGAATACGGAAATCGAGTTCGCCGTGGATCACCAGCGTCGGCGTTCGAAACTCTTTGACGAACTTGCTGGGCGACCACCGATCGTACACTTCCGGGTTATCCCACGGCATCCCGCCGAACTCCCAAATAGGGAACCACAATTCTTCCGTCGTCTCAGCTTCGCTGCGCAGATCGTAAACGCCCGCGTGCGAAACCAGCGCCTTAAATCGGTTCGTATGGCCAAGGATCCAATTGACCATGTACCCGCCGTACGATCCACCCGCCGCCGCCATACGGTCACCGTCCACATAGGGCAACTTCTCCACATAATCAGTCACCGCCATCAGGTCGGCATAGGGCTTGCCGCCCCAATCCTGATTGATTTCGTCAGTGAACTTCTGCCCGTATCCGATCGATCCCCGTGGATTTGGCATCACGACGACATACCCTGCCGCCGCGAAAACCTGAGCATTCCAGCGATACGTCCAGCTTTCACCCCACTCGCCCTGCGGACCGCCGTGAATCAGCATGAGAAGCGGGTACTTCTTCGTTGCGTCGAAGCCGGGCGGCTTTACGACAAAGCTCTGAATCTGTGCATTCTCAGCGCCCGCGACGAAGAATTCCTCAAGCGGCGTCAACTGATATTGACCCAACAGATTGTCGTTCAGATGCGTGAGCGCAACCGCTGCGCCGCCATTCGATGTGGCCCTGCAAATCTCCACAGGGCTGTCACCGCTCTGCTTCGTGAAGACGAGGGTCTTGCCATCCGGAGTGAACTGGAGATCGTCGAGCGTGTTGCTGCCGGTGACCGCGACTCTGACGCCGCCGCCTTCCACATTCACGAACTGAATCGACTGCCGGCCCCGATCGGTCACGCCGAAGAAAATCCGCTTCGAATCCGGTGACCAAACGAAGCTGTTCACCGCCCGGTCCACAGCGTCGATCGGCAGCGTCAGCTTACCGCTCGCCCGCTCTAAAACGATCAGCCTCCATTTGTCGCTCTCATATCCCGCGCGTGCTTGCGACCGATAGGCCAGATACTTCCCGTCGGGCGAATACAGGGGTGAATTATCGGCCCCGGGGTTGGCAGTTACTTTCTGCATCTGTCCGCCCCCGATCGGCACTACGTAGAGGTCGTTGTTGGTGCTGATGGCCGGCACCGGGTCGGAGTTCATCGCGAAGCAGACCTCGCGGCTGTCGGGCGAAATCGCGTAGTCGTCGGGTCCGCCTAAGGAAAACGGCGGCACCACTTTATCGCCGGGCGAAAGATCCGCCACCTTGCCATCGGCGATCGAGACGGAAAGTAAATGGCTTCGCGTCTTGCCCTGCCAGCCCGTCCAGTGCCGGTACAGCAGGCCCGTAATCAGCCGGGCCTTCACCTTACTGTTCTTGTCGGCTTCCAGGTTCTTCGCGTTACACGCATCGTCGGCGCTGCACTCGGGAAACACTTCACTGGTTACCAGCAGATACTTGCCGTCGGACGATACGATCTCGCCGGAGGCTTCGGTCGAAAGCCGCGTAACCTGCGTTTGACCCGAGCCATCGGGGTTCATGCGCCAGATCTGTGAGGCGCCCCCGGACGTGCCCGTGTAATAGATGATTTTGCCGTCCGGAGACCAGCGCGGACGGTCGGCCAGATCGGCCAGTTTGCGAGGCGTTCCGCCCGCCAGCGGCACGCTCCAGACGCTGCGCGCCGCGCGATCATTCGGCATATCGGGCTGGCTCACCGCGAAGGCGACAGTCTGGCCATCGGGTGAAAGTTGCGGATCGCCCAGCCGCTGAATCTTCAGCAGCGCGTCCGCGGTGAAAGGCAATTTCTGCGCGGAAACCGGGGTAAAAGGGGCGAGCGCGAGGACGAGGCACGCCAAACTTCGCATAGGTCTGATTATCTCGCACCGCGTAACCCGCGGGCCGGTTTGGCGAAAGCCGGCCCGCCCGGCGCCCTTGCCGCGGAATCGGTTTCCGAGCGGTTGTTCCGCAATGCCGATTTATACCGGCCGCACCCGCTCGGCCACCACCGTGATTTGCAAATCGCGCGCCTGATCTACCAACTCGTTAACCTTCGGCGCATTCCGGGTGACGTACACCTGAGTGACGCCATTACCGCGCGCAAAAGCCGCAATAGCCTTCGCGGCGTTCCCCTTGCACTCGATCGCCGTCGCTCCGATTCGCAGGTTCGCACAGATATTCAGCCAGGGCTCGATCGCACCCTCCTCCTTCCTCACATAAACGGCATCGCACGGGCATCCGAGAAAGTCCGCCACGCGCCGTCCGCGGCGAATTAGCATTGCAGTGGAAGGGTGCGGCGTAAGCCACAGCAGAATCCGTTCGCGCTTTCCTGAAGGCGCCATTGCCGGCGCAGCCGCGCGGCGTTCTTCTTCCAGCTGATGTGCCGTCTGCCGAAGGGCCATTTCGCGCAGTGCCGTGAGATTCGATTCAGTGAAGAAATTCCGCAGCGCCTCGCGGGCTTTTTCCGGCGGATAAACGACGCCTCTTTCCAGGCGATGCAGCAGAGCCCGCGGCGTTAGATCCACCATCACCACTTCATCGGCTTCCTCAAACACCCAGTCCGGCACGGTCTCCCGTACCTTGATACCCGTTACCTGCCAAACCTGATCGTTGAGACTTTCGAGGTGCTGCACGTTAACGCTGGTCACGACATCGATACCGGCATCGAGGATCTTCACCACGTCCTGCCAGCGCTTGGAAAATTGTGAACCCGGCACGTTGGCGTGGGCGAGCTCGTCCACCGCCGCCAACCGCGGGTGTCGCGCGATCACGCCATCGGTGTCCATGTCTTCGAATACAGAACCGCGATACTCATACCTCCCGCGCGGAACGAATTCAAGGCCTTCTGTTTGCGCGATGGTTTCCTTTCGGCCATGAGGTTCGAAGTAGCCGATCACTACATCGCGACCTTCTTCTTTCAGCCGGCGGGCTTCGACCAGCATTTGATAAGTCTTGCCCACGCCCGCCGCGTAGCCGAGAAAAATCTTCAGCCTGCCTTTGTGTTTGCCCGTCAAATCAGCCCGCTTTCGTCTGAGGAAATAAGCGTACGTCAATCCCTTCGGCGGCTTGAATGAGCCGGTCTACAGGACCCGGCGTCCAAAACGCCCAGCGCTTCCGCTGCGTGTGGCCGATATACAACTGCGTGATTCTTTCCTCGTGTGCAAACTGAAGAATACGGGCGATTGAATCGGACCCTTCGAGCACATGGATTTCCGCGCCGAGCCTGCCGGCGTATTCCAGATTCTGTTGGAGGGATTCGTCGGCGGCGCGATCCAATTCGCCCTGCTTCACGTAAACCGCTAACATTTGACCGTGGAAACGTTGAGTGGCGCGCGACGCGCTGTCGAGCATGGCGCGGGCGCTGCTGCGGGGCGTAATGCACACCAAAATTCGCTCCTGCGCGCTCCAGCTTTGCTTGATGCCATGCGCTTCCATGTAACGCTGCAATTGCTCCTCAACCACCTGAGCGGCCAGCAAGAGCGCCAACTCGCGAAGTTCGGTCAATTGCGAAGCGCTCAGATCGCTGCGTTCTACTTCTTCGGCCGGCACATCGACAATCACCATTTCATCGGCCGAATGCATAAACCCGGCGGGAACGCCGTTACGCGCCCGGCGCCCGGTAATGCGCTCTACTGACCTTTGCTCTTCGCAAACATACTGCAGGTTCATCGCGCCGACGACGGTTATGCCTGCCGCCCGAATCTGCTCCACATCCTGCCAGCGCTGTCTGTTGCGTGACCCCGCGGGGTTTTCACGAGCGAGTTCGTCAACCAAACAGACCTGCGGATTTCGCCGTATGATCGCGTCCACGTCAATCGACTCCCGACCGGCGATAATCAGCGGCGGCATGACTTCGATTTCGCGAAGCATCGGCTGCAGATGTTCGGCGCCCTTGAGCTGAATAGCGCCGACCACCACATCCTGCCCTCGCCTGAGGCGCCTGATGCCTTCGTCGAACATGCGTTTCGACTTCCCCACGCGGGGCGCGTACCCGAGAAAAATTTTGAGCCGCCCCTTCCTGTCGCCCGTTTCCTGCGCCTGGATCCGGCGAAGAAGTTCGTCCGGATCAGGGCGGCAAAAATCTTTTGAAGCCATCGGACTCTACCGAAATTTCTCATCCAGCGCGAGGTTCAGTCTCAGAACATTCACGCGCGGCTCACCAAGAACACCCAGATCGCGCTGCTGCGTGTTCGCTTGAATGACCGCCCCTACCTTATCCGCGGCGACACCGCGCGCTGCCGCGACTCGGGCGGATTGGGCGAGGGCATTGGCGGGAGTGATCTCCGGGTCGAGTCCGCTGCCGGAGCTGGTAATGGCATCGGAAGGAATCGCGCCGGCGTAAGTTGGATTGTCTCTATGGAACTGCGCCGCATCTTTGGTCAGGCGATCCGAGAGCGCGGGATTCGTGGGCCCGAGATTGCTGCCCGATGAATTCGCGGCGTCGTAACCGGTGCCCGCCGCGGAAGGGCGCGGGTGGAAGTACCCGGGCTTTGAAAAATTCTGCCCGATCCATTCGGAGCCGATGACTTTTCCATTGCGCTCGATGAGACTTCCATTCGCCTGTTTTCGGAACATCGCCTGCGCCGCGCCTGTTATTGCAAGTGGATACGCAATGCCCGTCAGTATCGTGAATACGATCGTAATTAGAATCGCCGGTTTCAGCTCTTTGAACATAAGATTTCCTTCTTAAGCAAGATGCAGCAGACCCAGCAGGCGGTCGATGATCCAGATGCCCGGAAACGGCGCGATGACGCCGCCAAGCCCATACACCAGCAGGTTGCGGCGTAAAAGAGCGCCAGCGGCGAGCGGTCGGTATTTAACTCCCCGCAAGGCCAGCGGCACCAGAGCGATGATGATCAGCGCATTAAAAATGACGGCTGCCAAAATTGCGCTTTCGGGCGTATGCAGGCCCATAATATTCATCCGGTTTAATGCCGGATAAGTCACCGCAAACATGGCTGGGATGATCGCGAAATACTTCGCCACATCGTTTGCGATGGAAAACGTCGTGAGCGCCCCGCGCGTGATGAGCAACTGCTTTCCAATTGCGACCACTTCGATCAGCTTGGTGGGATTGCTGTCGAGATCCACCATGTTCCCGGCTTCCTTGGCCGCCATGGTTCCGGTATTCATCGCGACGCCGACGTCGGCCTGCGCAAGGGCCGGAGCATCATTGGTCCCGTCACCGGTCATGGCGACCAGACGCCCGCCAGCCTGCTCCTTCTTGATCAGGTCCAGTTTGTCGCGGGGAGTTGCCTGTGCGAGGAAGTCGTCAACGCCCGCTTCCGACGCAATGGCGGCCGCCGTGAGCGGGTTATCACCGGTAATCATCACAGTCCGGATGCCCATCACGCGCATTTGCGCGAAGCGTTCGCGCATGCCGCCTTTCACGATGTCCTTCAGATGAATTACGCCCATAACGCTGGCGCCGCTCGAAACAACGAGCGGAGTTCCGCCGGTCCGCGAAATGCCGTCGGAAATGTCGGCGGCTGTTTCAGGAAACGTCCCGCCGAGTTCCAGAATGTGCTGCTTCACAGAGTTGGTGGCGCCTTTGCGTATCTGCCGCCCTTCAAAATCAAGGCCGCTCATGCGGGTCTGAGCGGTGAACGGAATGAAGACCGCTTCGTGTTCGCCGATCTCACGACCGCGCAGGCCATATTTCTCTTTGGCCAAAATCACGATGCTGCGGCCTTCCGGAGTCTCATCCGCCAAACTCGAAAGCTGGGCGGCGTCGGCAAGTTCGGCTTCACTAACGCCATCAACGGGGATGAACTCAACGGCCTGCCGGTTGCCGAGCGTAATGGTTCCGGTTTTGTCGAGCAGCAGCGTGTTGACATCGCCGGCGGCTTCCACCGCCTTGCCGCTCATGGCGAGCACGTTGTGTTGCATCACGCGGTCCATACCGGCGATGCCGATGGCGGAGAGCAGACCTCCGATAGTGGTTGGGATCAGGCAGACGAGCAGCGATACCAGAACAATCACGCTGGGGACAGCGCCGGCTTTCGCCTGCGCCACGCTGTATTGCGCGAACGGCGCGAGCGTTACCACCGCAAACAGAAAGATCAGCGTCAGGCCCGCGATCATGATGTTGAGCGCGATTTCATTCGGCGTTTTTTGTCGCTGAGCGCCTTCCACAAGAGCAATCATGCGGTCGAGAAAAGTTTCTCCAGGGTTCGATGTGATGCGAACTTTGATGTAGTCGGAGAGAACCTTCGTCCCGCCGGTCACCGCGCTCCGATCGCCTCCCGATTCGCGAATCACCGGCGCGCTTTCGCCGGTAATCACGGATTCGTCCACACTCGCGATTCCCTCGATTACCTCGCCATCCCCGGGAATCACGTCGTTCGGTTCGCAAAGGCAGACATCGTCTTTTCGGAGCGCGGAGGCGGCTACAAGTTCCACCTTGCCGGTTGGCGAGAGCTTCTTCGCCCGCGCATCGGATTTCGTCTTGCGAAGGCTGTCAGCCTGAGCTTTCCCGCGGCCTTCCGCCATCGCTTCCGCGAAGTTGGCGAAGAGCACGGTGAACCAAAGCCATGCCGCGATCTGACCTTCGAAAAGGATGCCGGTCCCGGATGTGACAACAGTTTTGATCAGCAGGAAAGTGGTGAGCGCGGCGCCCGCTTCCACCACGAACATCACCGGGTTCTTAGCCAGAGTCCTGGGGCTCAGCTTTACGAAGGAATCCACCAGCGCGCGGCGCACTATCGGCGGATCGAATAGCGGTCTTGCGCGTTTGCCCCGGGATAATCCGATTGATGTGGAATCCGGGCTCTGCGCGATTTCTTGTTCAATCAATTGAAGCGACACTTAACCTCTCCTGTGTTCTTTCTTTCCAGATAAACCTGGGGGGCGATCCTGCCTGCGGAATGGCTTTCAGCGACTCCAGCCGACCTCAAGTCCGCTGAGTCTTCCACTGCCGTCACAACATCAGGTGTTCCACTATCGGCCCCAAAGAAAGCGCGGGAAAATAAGTAAGCGCTCCCACAATCACCACCACGCCAACCAACAAACCAACAAACAATGGCCCGTGAGTAGGGAACGTTCCGGCCGACACCGGCACTTGCCTCTTCGCCGCCAGCGAACCCGCGATAGCCAGCAACGGCAGCAGCATCAGAAAGCGCCCAACGAGCATCGCAACACCAAGCGTCAGGTTGTACCAGGGCGTGTTCGGCGAGATGCCCGCAAACGCGCTGCCGTTGTTTCCCGTGGCACTCGTATACGCGTAAAGAATCTCGGCAAGCCCGTGCGCGCCGGGGTTGTTCGTATTCGCGGCGGCGGCCCCCCGCGGATTCCAGTAACTGTTCTTCGCAAATTCAATTACGGAACTCGCGCCCGCAAAGAACAGAATGCCCGCAGCCAAAATCAACATCGCAATCATGGCCATTTTCACTTCTTTCTTCTCGATCTTCTTCCCCAGGTATTCAGGGGTGCGGCCAACCATCAGTCCCGCGATAAAGACCGCCAGAATCGCGAACATAAGCATCCCGTACAGGCCGGCTCCCACGCCGCCGAATGCCACTTCGCCCAATTGGATATTGAACAGCGGCACAAGACCTCCCAGGGGAGTAAAGCTGTCGTGCATACCGTTTACCGCCCCGCAGCTCGCGTCCGTGGTGACGGTGGCGAAAAGCGCGGTGTCCGCAATGCCGAAGCGGGTTTCTTTGCCTTCCATGTTGCCACCGGGCTGAAGGCCGCTCGCCGTCATTTCAATGCCCGCTTTGGCAAGCATTGGCGTGCCGCTTTGTTCGAAATGATAAGCGGTCAGCACCCCTCCGAACCAAAGCACGGTCATTGCCGCAAACAAAGCCCAGCCCTGTCTGGTATCCCGCACCATCCTGCCGAACGTGTAAGTAAGTGCGCCGGGAATCAGGAATATCAGGAACATCTGAAACATGTTGCTGAACGGAGTGGGATTTTCAAATGGATGGGAAGAGTTGGCATTGAAGAACCCGCCACCGTTCGTGCCCAGCATCTTGATGGCTTCCTGCGAAGCGACAGGTCCCTGCGCGATGGTCTGCTTGGCGCCTTCGAGAGTAGTGGCAACCGTGTAAGAGTGCAGGTTTTGGATCACTCCCTGCGAACAAAGAACAAGCGCGGCCACAATTGACAGCGGCATCAGAATGTAAAGCGTGGCGCGGGTGAGGTCCGCCCAAAAGTTGCCGATGGTCTGCATCGACTGGCGGGCAAATCCGCGCACCAGGGCCACAGCAACAGCAAGCCCGGCGGCGGCGGAGAGAAAGTTATGCACTGTAAGGCCGGCCATCTGCGCGAAATAACTGAGCGTGGTTTCCGGGACATAACTTTGCCAGTTCGTATTGGTTACGAAACTAACCGCGGTGTTGAAGGCAAGGTCCGGGCCGACATTGTTTTGGCTCAGTCCCTGAGGGTTGAACGGAAGCCAGATTTGCAGCCGCTGAATCGCGTAGAGCAACACGGCACTGAAGGCACTGAACGCGAGCAGAGCGCCGGCATACCGGGTCCAATGCTGCTCCTCCGGATTGCCGTCCCGGTTCAAAGACACGCCGCAGAACCGATAGAGAAAGCGTTCGAAGCCCCGAAGAAACGTCCGCCGGCCTTCCATCACATCGTCTATGAACGTCCCCAGCGGTTTGGCGAAGAGTGCAATCAGCGCAAAGAATATCGCGATTTGTAACCAGCCGTTGAATGTCATCTGAGAATCCTAAAATTTTTCCGGGCGCAGCAGAGCGTACAGCAGGTAAACGCAGAGAGCGAACGAAATTAGGGCAGCGATTCCGTATTCCATAATCCTTGTGTCCGCTAAAGCTTCTCGCAGGCTTTGGTGAACTGCCAGGCCAAAAGGAAGAAGCCGACAATTATCAGGCAATAAATCAAGTCAGGCATGCACAAGCACCACGCGATGCCCTGCGCTGCGCAGCGAGCGGGCCAGCGATTCCGTTCTCGTTCTCCAGGGCCGCCTCCACGTCGCGAGGATAACGATGGAATCGTGGTTCAGCGCTCGCGTCAAATCCGGTACATACTCCCGCGCCAGCAGAATGTGAGTGCGCAGAGGCAGCGTGGACTGGAACAATCCCAGTTCTTTCTTCAGGAAGCCAAGGTGTACCGGGGATTGCCGCATGGGAAACGGAACCACCTGAACTTTGAGCAGGCGTATGGAGCCGCGCAGCCCGTCGCCCAAAATTTCCGCGGCTTTAAGAGCCGCTCTGGTGAGTTCCGTCGTAGTGAACGGGACTACCAGGTCGAGTTCCGCGGCGTGTCTCTCGGGCGCCGCTTCCGTAGCCAGGGTCCGTAATTTCATGGATTGTTTACTCTGCCTCCTGATGGCAGAGTAAATTCCAACCCATTAGAAGTTCATAAGAACTTCGTGAGAAGTTTAGGTATCTTCAGCCGTGGCGAAGCGGTATCCCACCCATGGCTCCGTCAACAGGTACCGGGGTTTCGATGGCTCAGGCTCTATCTTCTTTCGGATCTGATTCACCACAACGCGCAGATACTCCACTTCATCGCCATAGTCGGGTCCCCAAACGGTTTGCAGAAGCTTCCGATGAGGAATGGCTTTGTTCGCGTGATCGAACAGGAATTTAAGCAGATCGAATTCCTTCGGAGTGAGCCGGACTGTGCTCCCGTTCAGAGTGACGCGGCGCGTTTCGAAATCAATCGCAAGCTTGCCGCTCTCGAACCGCATCGCGCCGCCCTCGCCCGAAGACGGCACGCGACGCATGGCCGCGCGAATCCTCGCCAGGAGCTCCTGAATGCCGAAAGGTTTCGTTACATAATCGTCGGCGCCCGCATCGAGCACCTGTACCTTATCGCGCTCCGCGTTGCGAACCGAGAGCACGATGATGGGGATGTCGGATGTTTCGCGAATCGCCCGGCAGGTTTCGAGGCCCCCAATGCCCGGCATATTGAGATCGAGAAGAATGAGGTCGGGGGAGTCGGACCGAAGCTTTTCGAGCGCCTCTTCGCCGGTCTTTGCTTCCGTGACGGAATAGCCAAGATCACTGAGTGTTGCCCTCATGGCGCGCCGAAGCTGCGGCTCGTCATCGACGACAAGAATGGTCGCTGTGTTCATTTTTGAGGAAGGGAAAAGATCACGGCCAGCCCGCCGCCTTCGCGGTTTTCCGCGCGAACCGAGCCGCCGTGCGCCTCCACAATGCTCTTCACGATTGCCAGCCCCATACCCGTGCCTTCCACTCTATCCTTCATCGCGCGACCGCGATGAAACTTAGCGAAAATACGCGAGAGATCTTCGGCGGCAACGCCAGGCCCGCGGTCGAGCACGGCAATGGTCGCCGCATCGTCTTTGGAAACGGCGCGCACTTCCACAGGTGAATTCGGAGGCGTGTATTTGCGGGCATTTTCGAGCACCTGTGTGAGTGCGCGCCGAAAAAGCGCGGGGTCGGCGCGAACGGTCATCCCAGGCGGCATCAGGGTCACCGAGTAGCGCGTACGGTCTTCGTCGCGCACTTCCGCGAGGGCCGATTCGATCAGTTCCGCGGCGCCGGTCTGCTCGGGCTCAAGCCGCAGCTCGTGTGATTCGATGCGTGCGAGTTCAATGGTTTCCGTCAGTGAGATCTGAAGCCGAATGGATTCCTGATCGACAATGCTGAGCAACTCCTGCCGTACTTCTTCGGTTCTTGGCGGCGCCGATATCAGATGCGTGACACACGTTCGAATAGCCGTGAGAGGCGTCTTGAGATCGTGCGCAAGGCCGTCAAGAAGCGAGGACTTGAATTCTTCGTTGCGACGGGCGATCTCGGCGGCCGCGGCGCGATCGAGAGCCAGCGAGCGTTCGTAGTTTATAGCGAGCAGACTGGCTACCGAATCGCGCACCGTTCGGCTAAGCCGCGCCTCCGCGATCGCGAGACTGCCGATGGTATGCGCGCCCATTCGAACCGGGGTCACCACAGTTCCATTGCGGCTAAACTCTTCGCCGGTCTCGACGACGCGCTCCATATCGCCGATGGAGAGCCGCGATTCGCCCAGCGTGCCATAGATCTGATTCACTGCTGCATCGAAAAACGCGATCTCGCCGATGCGCAGGATCTGCGCGGCGCGCAGAACCGAATTGCGAACCGTGTCCTTGCCATCTTCCATAAGCAGAGCGCGGCTGAGATCATACAATTTTGCGATTTCATTCCCGCGGGTGAGAGCCTCTTCCGCCCGCTGCTTCGAGTTAGACGAAAGCTTGCTCGCGGTGATTGCGGTGACCAGAAAGGCGAACAACGCAACCCAGTTTTGCGGATCCGCAACAGTAAAGGCTCCGAGTGGCGGAATGAAGAAAAAATTGAACGTGAGCACGCCCGCCACGGAGGCGAAAATGGATTCGGCAAGGCCCCACTTCGTAGCCGCGGCGAGCACTACCAACAGCATGTAAAGCGCCGCCGTCGTCGCGTTGATCGGAATAATGTCGCGGGTGACCGCGACCAGCGCGAACAGAGCCGCGAGGCAGATCAGGTAACGCCTGAGGACAGCCAGAGCGTCTTTCATGTCACCTTTATCATTCGCCGCGAAGGAATTAAAACACCCGCAGATCCTTACTCGTCGGCGTCATGATCTCATAGCCCGTCGCAGTCACCAGAACCGTGTCCTCAATCCGAATACCGCCCCAGCCCTCAATATAAATGCCGGGCTCAATCGTGATCGCCATGCCCGGTTCGAGAATGGTCTTGTCCTGCTTACCCAGGCGCGGCGGCTCGTGAATCTCCAGCCCTAAACCATGCCCGGTGGAATGGATGAATTCTTTTTCGAGTCCGTAGCTCTTCAGCACGCGCCGCGCCGCGCGATCGGGAGCAATGCTCTTCCCGCCCGGCCGGACCGCATCGATCGCTGCCAACTGGGCTTCCAGCACCGCCTTGTACGCCTTCTTATAGCGCGGCTTCGGCGGCCCCAGATGAATCATGCGGCTCATATCGCTCGCATAGCCTTCACGGAACGCACCCATGTCGATCAAAAGCATCCCGGCCTCAATCTTCGCCGACCCGGGATGCGCATGGGGCAGAGCAGCGCGGCGCCCCGCCGCGACAATCGTGTCGAACGCCGTCCCTTCCGCACCGAGCTTTCGGCTCTGATAGTCGATCTCCAGCGCCAGGTCCGCTTCGGACATTCCCGGCTTCAGCCGCTTTAGAGCAGCCTCCAGCGCGGCGGAATTCAGCATCACAGAAGAGCGAATCATTGCGATCTCGCCCTCATCCTTCACCATCCGCAATTGCTCCACAACACCGCTCAGCGGCCGCAACTCAACTCGCGGGGGAAACAGGTTTTTAAGGGCCCCGAATTGCGCAACGCTGAGATGGTCCTGTTCAAAGCCTATTTTTCGATACCGCGCACCCGCAACATCCTTAGCAACGGTTTTTGTGAGAGGACCCCTGGCAATCCGGATGTTGCAATCGGCCTGCTGCTTCGATTGCACGGTGTAGCGCGGGTCCGTATAGAGAATAGCTTCGGAATTCGCGGAGAGCAGCACCATCCCGTTGCTGCCTGTGAAACCGGTCAGATACCGAACGTTGTGGCGATTCGTAACAAGAACCGCGCCCACTCCTGGCTCAACAAGAGCCTGCAGGGCCTTCGCCCGACGTGCCTGATGTGTCGATGTCTTCATTTCCCCGCCAATTTGGAAATTATCCTGGTTTAGCATCTGGCTGCCAGAAAGGGCTCGAGTCGAAAATCAGGGCTGGCTCGAAATCCCGGCAATTCAGCCGTCAATCCAGCCCGCGGCGCGGCCTGACCGATGGCAAGCCCGTCCGCCTGTCTAAGGAACCAGCAGCAATTTACCCGCTGTCGCGCGCCCTTCCAAATCCCTGTGCGCTTGTGGGGCATCCACCAGTGAATAGATCTTCTGTATCCTCAATTCCAGCTTCCCGGCCGCAATCCATCCCAGTACATCGCCGGCCCGCCACTCCAACTCTTCGCGCGTCAGGCAATGATGCGCCAAACTCGGTCGCTGCAGAAACAACGACCCCTTCTGGTTCAGAATCGAGGGATCGAACGGCGCCACCGCGCCACCCGATTGACCGAACAGCACCATCATGCCGCGCGGACGAATCAGATCAAGGCCTTTCAGGAACGTGGTCGCGCCTACCGAATCGTAGACCACATCCACTCCCTTACCGCCGGTAAATTTCTTCACCTCGGCAACGAAATCCTCGCGCGTGTAAACGATCACCTCATCCGCCCCGGCGGATTTCGCGATCGCAGCCTTCTCCTCGGTTCCCGCCGTGCCGTAAACAGTTGCGCCGCGCATCTTCGCCATCTGTACCAGCAATCGCCCCGCGCCGCCCGCCGCCGCATGAACAAGGCACTTGTCACCCTGCTTCAACGGAAACGAAGAATGCGAGAGGTAGTGCGCCGTCATGCCTTGCAGCATCGCGGCCGCGCCCGTTGTGAAATCCACGCCGTCGGGCAGCTTCACCAATTGTGAAGTCGGAACCGCCACATATTCCGCATAGGAACCGCGAAACATCCCCCACGCAACGCGGTCGCCCGGCGCGAACCCGGTTACCCCGGGCCCCACGGATTCCACCGTCCCCGCGCCCTCATTGCCGGGCGTCAAGGGAAGATCCGCCTTATAAAGGCCGACACGGAAATAGACATCGATGAAGTTAACGCCCGCCGCGCCAACTTTAATAAGAGCCTGATTCGGACCGGGTGAAGGGACTGGAGCATCCGCCGTTACCATCTGTTCAGGGCCGCCGGTTTTCGAGATCTGAATGATTTTCATGATTTGGATTTACGGATGAAATGCCTGCCGCAGCGCGCGCCTGGCATGAACCGTGAAAGCATACAGTAACAGATACAGCAGGGCGAATGGAAAGGCAAGCAGGCGCCCCGCGGTGCGAATGGCGCCGGCCCCCTCAAGTCCCATCCGGACCAAAACGAATTCGCGCAGAATCGCCGCATTTTCTCGATGAATCCAGAAATAATCGCCATTTTCATTCACGATGAAAACCTTGGCGGGAATTTTCAGCGCAAGCAGCCACTTCCACTTGTTCATAATCGGTTCCGCCGAACAGATTATTCCCACGTAGGCGTAATCCCGCGTCCGAAGTTCCGCGATCATTTCTTTGCGTTTTTCCGAAGTGCCATAGTCCGCCACCCGGAACACTTTGGTGTCCCCGGCGAGACCCGCGGGCAAACCTCCGTAACAGGTCACCAAATCGATTTCGTACGCCCGGGCCCAATCCGATTGCAGATGCGGCAGAATGCCCTCCGCAAGGCGCCGCGAACCGCTTTCGATCAGAAGCAAGCGCTTTCCGCGCGGCGCTTTTCCGCTGAAAATGTAGCGCATATTATGGCTTCGCGCTATTGAGGCGCTTGAGTTCTGACTTGGCGATCTCCAGCGACGAATCGAGTTCAAGCGCCGCTGTGAGTTCTTTCGCCGCGCCCGGCTTATCGCCCTGAGCAGCCAGCGCCATGCCCAGGTGCATTCGCGCCTGCGCCTCGGCAGGCTGATTCCCCTCAATCGGCTTGCTCAGGTATTTTCGAAGGGCAAATGTTGCCGTTTCCAGTTGCTCGCCCCGCTCCACCGCGGCTTCTCCGATCGCGAACCAGGCTGCCAAATCGTCAGGGTCCGCCGATTCCGCGCGCTCGGCAATCTGGGTCGCCTCGGTCCAGCAGCCGCACATCGTGTAGACCCGCGCCAGTAACGCCCATGCGTCGCCGCGCAAAGGGTCGGTATGCACCGCCTGGCACGCCCATCGTTCCGCGCGCGCCTGGTTCGGCTTCGTGCGAATGTAGTACAGCGCCAAAGAGGAAGCTGCTTCGAAAAGCATCGGATTCTCGCTCGCGGACTGTTTATAGAACACCTCCGCCTTCTCCGCGTCCTTCATTTCCGTTGCGAGGCGCCCTTGATAATAACGTCCGAGATCCGGCACTGCCGCCGCCAATTCCTGCCCTATCTGGATTGATTTCGCCTTGTCGCCGCCCAATATGGAAGGCGCCGCGAAATAGTACATCATTAAGCCCCACTGCGTATCGGAGTTCTTTGGATCGATCGCCGCGGCGGCATCCAGTTCCTGGCGGGCGCGCCGAACGTAACTGAGCCGTTTCAATAGACCCGCTTTTTCCGCCAGCCGGCCCGCAACCGCCGCCACCTGCACGTGGTAAGCGGCGTTCGAAGCGTCGCTCGATAGTGCGGTTTCAGCGAGAGCCATGGCCTCATCCAGCTTTCCCAGGGGCGCCTTAGCCCGGGACAGCATCCATGCGATCCTGCCAGAAGACTGGGGATCCAGCGCCGTGTCACTCAGCAGAGGTTCCAAAATGCGCTCCGCCCGCAGGTAATGCCCGGAATCCAGGAGCTGAGCGGGCGAAAGCCGCGATAGCGAATCGGGCGCAACATCGGGCAGCCGACACTGCGCCCATGCCGCACTCAGACAAATCGCCGCCAGCGTTGCAATCCTGCTGACGAAAGAACCGTTCATTCTGAACCGAAACCCTTCATTCTGAACCGAAACCCCTCCCTTCCGACCGAAACGCCCTGTTCCGGGCCACGACCGCAAAGGAGCGGTACCGTTCCACTCAATCACCCCTACACACTTACCACAACCCGACACCCTCTAGAACAAAGAAGGTTGGCCCTCGACCGGCCCCTTCGGCTTCCGCTTGGCCCGCAGCGGACTGCCAACCACCCCAAGTACCTGTGTACTCTTCACAGCCTGGCGCGGGACAAACACCTTTTGATTATTAGCGTCCGGTTCTGGCGGAGTCACCGTAAAACCCGCGGCTTCCCACACCAGCAGGTTGTTGGGCAGGATCCCGTCCATCACCTCGCCATCCCGAAAAACCATCCGGATCCACAGGCCTTCCAGTTTCGGGCGGGTCATGAAAATTCTGGAGGAGTCGGCTTCCGCCTCGAAATCGCTCACGAAACAGACGCTCTTCACCTCCCCGTAAGGCAGGGTCACCAATGAGCCATCCGGCTTCAAAAGCTCAATGTGAAAGGGTTGTAAGTAGCTGAATGTATTGACGAATCCAGTGAGGTTCTCTCTGTCGAACCGCTTCACTACCACCTTTTTCGCTGTTGAACTAGCCATTCGCTACTTCTGCCAGTTCGGTCGTTGATCGTCACGGTCAACTCTGATCGGGGTTAATGCCATAACCAGAATTGATTTAAACATTTTCGCAAGTATTGTATCATTGCTCGGAAGGGTCATCCGTATGTCACAGACGGGAGGGCAGGCCGAGTCTCAGCTTACGCGCTGCATTAGGGCTTTCCTCGTTTGGTGCCGCATGGAGAAGGGGCTGTCAGCAAACTCTCTCGAAGCATATAGCGCTGACCTCGAAGGTTTTCGCCTTTTCACGACTCCTTTGATCTCCGATCAATTCCCTGATTCAGAACTTTTGATAAAGTACCTCAACTCGTTGTACAAGAAAGGGTTAAGCAGTCGTTCGATTGCGCGCCATTTGAGCGCTGTCCGAAGCTTTTATCACTTTCTGCTGACCGAGGGTTTGATCCCGAATGACCCCACGGAACACCTCACCAGCCCGAAGCAATGGAGCACGATTCCGAAGTTCCTGAACCGCGATCAGATCGAAAAGCTGATCGCCGCTCCCGACACAACCAAGCCGAGCGGAGTTCGCGATCGCGCCATGTTCGAGCTCCTCTATGCCACCGGAATGCGCGTCAGCGAACTTATTTCACTACGTACGTCGTGGCTCGATCCTGGCCTCGGCTTGATTCGCGTCACCGGCAAAGGCAACAAGCAACGGATCATTCCGGTACACGGTCAAGCGCTCGCAGCCATTCAAACTTACGCCGCCGAGGGTCGGCCCGCGCTCCTGAAGGGCCGAAAGTCTCCTTACCTTTTTGTTACCGCAAGGGGCGGAGAAATGACCCGGCAGGCGTTCTGGGCATCTATCAAACTGAACGGAAAGAAGGCCGGCATTTTCCACAATCTTTCCCCTCACGTGCTTCGCCACACCTTCGCAACGCACCTCCTCGAAGGCGGGGCGGACCTGCGCAGCGTGCAGACCATGCTGGGCCACGCGGACCTTTCCACCACCGAGATTTACACCCACGTAGTGCGTTCCCGGCTGCGGGATACCCTGGACCAACACCATCCACGAGCATGAATCATAATCCGCAATCGACCGCACCCCAAACACTTTCCGAACCGGAATCCGCCAAATGAGCGATTACCTTTTCATGCTTGAGAACCATCTCGACGCGGCGCAGAATCGCGCCGTAATGGAACTGCAGCGGCTTGCCACGGCAGCCAACATGAACGTGTGGCTCACCGGCGGCGCCATGCGTGACATGCTTCGCGGAGCGCCGATTCGCGATTTGGATTTTACCGTGGAACACGATGCGGTCAAGACCGGCAAGGCCCTGGCGCAGGCTCTGGGGGGCAACGTGATTTCCGAAGACCCTCTGAAGCGCTGGGTGGAATTGGCGCTTCCCGGCAATATCACCGCCTCCATCGGTAATTCCCGAACGGAAAAATATGCGAAATCCGGCGGGAAACCTCAAATCGCCGCGGCCACCATTCACGCCGATCTCGCCCGGCGGGATTTCACCATTAACGCAATTGCGCTTTCCCTGAATCGCGGTTCCCGCGGGCTTCTCGTCGACCCCGTAAACGGTCAGGCCGACCTTATGAACCGCGAACTGCGCACCGCGAATCCCTACGCATTTTTTGACGATCCCAACCGGCTTTTTCGGCTCGTCCGGTTCCAGCATGCGCTCGGTTTTGCGCTGGCTCCGCGAACCCGGAGCCAACTGGATAATGCGCTGCTTGAGGACTATCTCGCTACCGCCTCGGCTGCCGCGCTCGCCACCGAAATCCGTGCTGCCGCGCTCGATCCGAATGCGGTGCCGTTCCTCGAAGACCTAAGCGCCCGGGGAATGCTAAATCCTCTTTCCACGTCGCTTTCCGGCGCAAAGCTGAACGCCGCGGGGCTCCTCAGATTCGGCAAGGGGGCACACGGAATTCTGCCTTCCGGGTATGAAGGCGGGTGGCTGGCATTCCTGAGTGTGCTGGTGGAAAAGCTCAATATTCGCGAGCGCGCGGAAGTGGTTCGCGCGTTCAACCTGACCGCGTCTGAATCTGCCGTTTGGAAGAAACTGGACGCCCAGACGACGAAGTTGGAAGCCGCGCTGAAATCGACGCGCATTCACAAGCCATCCCAGGTTTGGGACGTGTTAAGCCCCGCTTCGACGGACGAAGTTTTGCTGCTGTTGTACCGTTCCGGCATCCGTGTCGTGCAGGATCGCGTTCGCGCCTACTACGAGAAATATCTGCCTCTTTCCGAGGAGATCACCGACGAGTTGGTACTGGAATCCGGCGCGAAGCCAAACACCCCCAAGTTTGACAAAACGAAGCGGGCCATGATAACCACCCGCCTCAATGCAAGACCGCGGAAAATCGAGGTGTTGGAGCCGGAACCCGCGCCCGTGGCGGCGGTCGGCGGTGGCCGCGCTCGCGGTTAAGCGTGGGACGGGCAATCCTGCCCGCGCGATCTCGCGGACCGGCGTTCCGCGGCACGCCTGACTTCGCTAACATCGGGAAATGGCGCTGATAGACGAAATCCGAATGGACCGCTCGATGATTTCGGTTGTCAACACTGAAACGCCTTCCGATGCAAGGGAATACTGGAAAACCAGGACCATGGAAGAGCGGCTGGAAGCCCTGAAACTTACCCGCCAAATCCTGAATGCCCGCGACCCGGATACCACGGGATTTCAAAGAGTTCTTGAAGTCGCTCGATGCCCATAGCGCCGCTTCCTGTTGATCGGCGATTATGCCGTGAACGCTGTCAGAAATACTGTCGATATGGAAATCTGGATTACGTCAGATCCGGATAACCTGGAACGGGTTCTTGCGGCCATTCGGGAATTTGCGTTTCCCGCCGCACCGATAATCTGCTCCATCAACATGACGCAATGGTTCGAATCACGCGTCTCCCTCGGATTCATCGGGACCTGAGCGACAATCGGTCAAAACATAGGTCGAGTCGGGATTATTGCGGTGTCACCAGAAAGCCCGATTCCGCATCCCCGAAAACAGTGTTTCTCGCCGCTCCCCAATACCAGTAATAAGCGCCCGTATATGCGCACACCATCGCATCCAGCTGGTCTTCCACGTGCTTCCTTGCGATGCCGCCCGAAGGAACTTCCGGTAGCTTCGCCAGCCTGCACGCGGGTTCGTGATTTTTCAGCGTATACAAATATCGGCGCAACTTCTTGAGATGCGCCACACGATCCGCGACCGCGCCCTTCTTGTAAGCCAGCCGGTAATCGAGGCCGAAAAATCTGACGATCGAAGCATGAGGAAAGACTTCGATCTGGTATCTCCCTGTCGCGCGGGGAGTCAACTGAGCGGCATGGCGGAACCCCTGCCTTTCTAATGCCTGAGAAAATGCGTTCGTTCCCGCCGCGAATGGACGACCGAGATTTGCCGGATGGCATCCCAGTCCGAACTTGCGGTATTCGGCATTGAGCAACCGCTCGCCCGGGCGCTGTCCCGCGGCATTTCTAATAATCGTCGGAGCATCGATGGCCAGCATCGCCGGACCGTCAGCCACCTGATCTGCAATCCACCGCAACACATCGGCATGAGTTCTGCCCAGGCCGAAAGCACGCAAGTGAAGGGTTTCTGCCCGGAACTCCAGAGCGGCAAGCCCGGTAGCGCCGTTCACCCAACCGAGATCGATTCCGATAAATAGCACCGCTCACCGTCCGCGCCCATCCGCGGCTAAGCACTTCGACTTGTAAAACGACCGCGAGCAGCCCCTACCAGGTAATCCGAATGGTGGCGTTCATCATCGGAACTCCCCCGTCCGCCACGCTGGTCGCCTCATTGCCCGAAGGCAGCGTGCCGAACACATTTGCGGAAGTGGGCGTCGTGGTCCCCGCTACCACGTTCTTCAAATCCACCGTGGTATTCATGTTGCCCCAGTTGTACCACTTGAACGGATTCTGGAAATCAAAACGCAACTGCAGCTTCAGCCGTTCCTTAAGCGCGAACTCCTTGCGCGCGGAGAAGCTGTTCCCAATGCCGCGCTGCGTGTAGAACGTCCCTTTGCCGGCATTGCCGAACGTATATTGAGCCGGGTATGCGAAGTCCGCCAGGCTGTTGATGGTCGAGTTCTGCAGTCCCTGGTTGAACCGGTTTCCACCAAGATCCTGCCAGTCCGACCGAAGTGTCGCCGCGCCAGCCAGATTCGGCCGTCCGCCAATTCCAATGAAGCCCGGAAGATAAGTGAACGGACTGTTCGTGAACCCAAAAGTGATCGGGTTGCCGCTGTACGCCGAGTATTCCCAAACCAGCGTGTAACCACCCACCAGCGCATTCAGGATGCCACCGCGATTCAGCAGCATACGCCCCTTGCCAATCGGCAGATCGTAGCTGAAATTCCCGACATAGCGCAGCCGCCGGTCGAAAGCGGATGGGCCCTTGTAGAGCTTGCTGTCCACCAGCACGTTGCCCACGCCCGAGCCATCCAGGCTCTTCGAGTAAGTGAAGAAGCTATCCCACGTAAGGCCGCCGGAAAGGCGCTTCTGCGCGTGGACGGTGCCGGCATGATAGGTCGAATGGCTGACGTTCGTTCTGTAGGTAATGGTTCCGAAGTTTGTGTACGGGCGATAAACCTGTGAATTGCCCACCAGCGCCGCAAGCAGCGTGTTATTGCCGGCGCCGAAGTTCTCCGGGAGTACATTGTAGTTCGGAGTTTCGATGTTGCCAACGCTCGCCGAACCGTCGTACGACAACTCAACCAGCAGATTCCGCCGAAGTTGATACTGCACCGCCAGGTTCCAGGTCATGGCGTACGGATTCTTCAGATCCGGATTTGTAATGGTGGTGTTGCGCCCGCCGCACGTCGGAACCGCGACACCATTCAACGTGCCATTGGTGCATCCCGTGTACGCCTGTGTCCCCTGGCTGGTCAAGCCAGGATAAACGACCGCGTTCGGGCCGTGGCTGATCTGATATATCGGCGTGGGGTTACCCGAAGCCTGCGTCTGATTCGAGGAAATGCTGTACTCGTCGAGCTGCGATGGCGCGAGGCCGAGGTCCACATGCATCAGGGCAAAACCGCTGCGGACGACAAGCTTTTCTTTTGGATGCCAGGCGAGACCGATGCGTGGCTCCGGCGCTTGCCATTCCCGATTCGTGATGTTGCCGCCGGGGTGCGTGATAACGCCCTTTCCTCCAGCCGCGACGTTGTCCGCGCCGCTAAGACTGAATTGCGAGAACTGGCCATACTTCGTATGCCACGGGCTCTCCATCGCCCAGCGCACACCCAGGTTAAACGTAAGTGTCGGGCTGAACTTCCAGTCATCCTGGAAGAAGACGCTGTTGACATTCTGGCGAGGCAGCCAGCTCGCCGTTGGGATAGCGAAACTCGCCTGCGTCACCGAGCCGAGCAGGAACGACGCCAGGCTGATTCCGCCCGTATTCGGAATCGTAGTTGTTCCGCTGCCGGTCAGGCCCGCCGCGCTGTCGAAACTGAAACTGCCGCTGGGTGTGCCCAGGTCGTATCGATTCTGGCGCGAGTGCAGCAGGTCATAGCCGAATTTGAAGTTATGGTTGTTCTTTACCCAGGTGACGTCGTCTTTGACAGTGAAGGTCTCAAGCACCTGTTCAACAGGTCCGCCAACGCTCAACGGCAGGCCGCCCGGAAGCAGCGCGCCGGAAACGTTCGGGATTCCAAGCAGCGCCGCCGTGCCCTTATTCGTATCGGGTCCAATCGTGGCGGCTTCGAACCTGTAATACCCCACACGCGCTTCGTTGATCAGGTTCGGACTAAGGATCTTCGTAACGCCTACCGTCGCAGTGTTTTGGTAGTCGTGTTCCAGCACCAGGCTGCTGTCGAAAATCGGATTCGCAATCTGCGGATTCGGGCTCCGCTGATAAATCGATTTATAAAGCCAGTTGCCGAAGATCTTCAGGCTCGGGCTGAACTGATGGTCCAGGCGGCCGGTATAGTTTTCAGAGAAATACTTCTTCAGAAAGGTGCCCTGAAAGTTATTGGCGGGGCCGGTGTTGCTGTATGTTCCCGCCGCGTTCGGAAGAGCATAAGGAGTCAGGCTGACAAACTTCGCACCAACCGGATCGATCCTTGATGGCGGAATAATGTTGCCGACGATCGGCGTGCGCGTGTACTTGCCGTCCACCAGCGCCGTGCTGAGCGGGTCGTATAACTGATTGGGCGTGACACCCTTGCCCGCGAAGCTGAAGTTGCCCGCCAGCATCTGAGCATCCGGAACCGTGTAGGCCTGCTGTTTGGCCTGCTTTTCAATCACTCGTTCCACGGCGAACACGAAGAACGTCCGGTTCTTGCCATTATAAATTTTCGGAATGTATACGGGTCCGTGCAGGGTCGCGTTCGGCTGCTGAAAAAGTTCCGACGGTGTTGCCACCTGACCGGGTTGTTGTTGGCCGAAGGCGTACAGATCGAAGTACTTCCTGTGCTGCATTGCGCTCACGCGTCCGAATTCGGAAATCTCGCCGTGCAGCGTGTTGGTGCCCGTGCGCTGCACTGACATGAGCGCCCCGCCGCCGGAATGTCCGTATTCAGCGGGCAGAACGCTGCCCAGAACCTTCACTTCGCCAACGGTGCTCTGAATCGTTTGCGCCGTGTAGATGGTGCCATTATTGTTGGCCACCGCGTAGGTCCCATCGGAGAAGTAACCGATCTTGCTGTCCTGAAGGCCGTCGATATGGAAACCCTGCAGATTCCCCGCATATCCAAAGCCCTGAATATCGATGTTTGGCAGCAGAAAGAACGCATCTTCCACATAGCGCTGATAGAGGGGCAATTGCTGCAAATAGCTGCCTTCCAGCACCGCGCCGCTCGAAGAGGTTTCCGTCTGCAACTGCGAAGCTTCCGCCGTGACCACAATCGATTCCGCCGCGCCGCCCACCTCAAGGGGAGCGTTGATCTCCACGCTGTCGCCAACACGCAGATCCAGACCGTCGCGGATGTACTTCTTGAATCCGTTTGCCGCCACGGTAAGCCGATAGGGCCCCGGCCGAAGCGCCGGAATACGATAAAGACCTTCTGTATTAGTCTTCGTCTCACTAACGAAATTGGTCTCGGTGTTGACGATCGTGACCTGCGCGTTCGGCACCAGCGCTCCGCTCGTATCCGTAGCGCGACCGGAAATCGTCGCGGTATCCAGTTGGCCGAAAGCAATGCCGGCAAACAGCAGTGAAGCCAGAACAGGCGCAGAAATTCTAAACAGCTTGTTCAACATCGACAGGAACTCCTCGAAAACTAAAGATGGTTTTGGCGCGCTTGAGCAGCGCGAACGACTCTAAAGCTGAAATAAAGAAAACTGGAATCGATGCTACCACAGTTCAGTGAATCTGAACGGACCAAGAGTGCCTTCCGATAACGCCGAAAATCGATGCCACATGCTATCATCGAACTTCTGGTAGAGGTGCGGCGGCCATTAACAGGCGTTTGCGATTCCCGCGATCACGGGTAACGCGCTTGGAAAGGGTCTTCCGCCGAAATCGGCGAGACGGATCGGTCTCAACGGTTGGGGGCGCGAGTTAAATCTCCGCCACTGTCATTCGGGGCATAAGGGCTCCGGGTGGAGCGCTATCGGGCTGGTGAACCGGGCTGGTGAACGCGCAAGCATCACGCGGCTCTCATCACCCTCCTGCCTCGCTCGCTCCTCTCCAAATACTGATTTTACGCAGGCAAAACTATGCATGTATTTGAGCTGACGCGGGCGCTGATCGACATCCCGTCGGTCACCCCTGAGGAACTCGAGGTCGGGAATTATCTTTATTCCTGTCTCGAACGCCTCTGCGCCGATCATAACGGCGTAGTCGAGAAATTCGAAGTCGAGCCAAACCGCTGGAACGTCTTCGCCAGCTTCGGCGCCCCGCACGTCACGCTCTCCACTCACATGGACACGGTGCCGCCCTTCATTCCTTCGCGGGAAGACGATGAATTCATCTGGGGCAGGGGCGCCTGCGATACCAAGGGCATCATCGCCTCCATGCTGGTCGCCGCCGAAGCATTGCTCTCGGCCGGCGTTCGCAATATCGGGCTGTTGTTCGTTGTAGGCGAAGAGCGGAACAGCGCGGGCGCCTATCATGCCGCCGCAAATCCACGCGACTCGAAGTTCATCATTAACGGTGAGCCTACGGAAAACCAGCTGGCTATTGGCTCCAAAGGAGCGCTGCGCTACGAAGTGGTTGCCCGCGGCAAGATGGCGCACTCGGCGTACCCGGAACTTGGGGTTTCCGCCATCGGGAAGCTTCTCGACGCGCTCGAAGCGATTCGCAAAGTCGAATTGCCCGTTGACCCGGTACTCGGCCCCAGCACTCTTAATATCGGTACGATCCACGGCGGGCGCGCCCCCAACGTGATTCCGGACGAAGCCCGCGCCGAAATCTTCGTTCGCCTGGTAGGCGACTCCGCCGAGACCCGCAAAGCACTGGAACAAGCCGTCGGCGATAAGGCGGAAATGAACTTCGTTCTTGAGATTCCCGCACTGCGTTTGACCGCGGTCGAAGGCCTGCCAACCACCGTGGTTGCGTACACCACAGACATCCCCGCGTTCGGCGGCCAATGGGGCCAGCCCCTGCTGCTGGGCCCGGGCACTATTCACGTCGCCCATACAACCGAAGAACGCGTCCCGAAAAAGCAGTTACTCGAAGCAGTTGAGCTTTATCAAAAAATCATCAGGCAGTTACTCGCACAATGAACAAAATCGAAGTCGGTATCCTCGGCGCTACCGGAATGGTGGGCCAGCATTTCATCAAGTTTCTCGACGGGCATCCGTTGTTTGAACTCGCATGGCTTGGCGCCAGCGAACGTTCGGCCGGGAAGCGCTACACAGAGGCCGCCAAGTGGCACCTCGGTGGCACAGCGCCGGAATCCGCCGCAAAACTGACGGTCGCGGAAGCGATGCCGGGCAATGCGCCGAAGCTGCTGTTCTCGGCCATGGATGCATCGGTCGCAACCGATATCGAGCGCGCCTTCGCGCAGGCCGGCCACGTGGTGGTTTCAAACTCCCGCAACCATCGTATGGAAAACGATGTGCCGCTCCTGGTGCCGGAGATTAACGCCGACCATCTGAAGCTCATCCCGGTTCAGCGGAAATTGCGCGGCTGGAAAGGGCAGATCGTCACGAATCCGAACTGCTCCACTATCGTGCTCACCATGGGGCTGGCCCCGCTTGCCCGGTTCGGCATCACGCGCATTGTGACAACCACGCTCCAGGCGGTTTCGGGCGCGGGCTATCCAGGCGTGCCATCAATGGACATTCTGGGCAACGTGATCCCGTATATCGGCAACGAGGAAGAGAAGATGCAGGAGGAGACCCAGAAGATCATGGGCGCGTTCGCGGGCGATCGCATTGAGCCTCTCGCGGCAAGAGTCAGCGCGCACTGCAATCGGGTCGCGGTAGTCGACGGGCACACCGTGACGATTTCAGTCGAATTGTCGGCAAAGCCCACTGAAGCCGATATCCGCAACGCTTTCGATACCTTCAGCAGCGTTCCTCAGCAGCGAAATCTTCCCAGCGCGCCGAAGCGCCCCGTGCAATACATGCCCGAAGCGGATCGTCCGCAGCCGCGCAAAGACGCCGAACGCGATCGCGGTATGGCGGCCTTCGTGGGTCGTCTGCGCCCCTGCCCTGTCTTCGATTGGAAGTTCGTCGCACTCGGCCACAATACAATCCGCGGCGCTGCGGGCGCGGCGGTGCTGAATGCGGAACTAATGCACTCCGAAGGGATGATCTAAACCGCCGATGATCGTCATGAAGTTTGGCGGAACCTCGGTCGAATCCGCTCAGGCAATCGAACGCGTTGCCGGTATCGTCAAAGCGCGCGCGGAGAGAAAACCCATCGTCGTCGTGTCGGCCATGGGCAAGACAACGAATAAGCTGCTGGCTATCGCCAACACGGCAATCGCGGGCAAGCGCGAAGAATACATCCGCCAAATTCATGACCTTCGCGATTTCCATTCGCGCGAAGCCCGTCAGGTGACACCGCTCGCCAGGCGCGCCGAACTTGACCGTACTCTCGACGACCATTTCGAAGAACTGACCGAGCTGGTCAAAGGCATCGCTGTGATCGGAGAACTAACCCCCCGTTCCATAGACGCGATCTCCAGTTACGGTGAGCGCCTTTCGAGTTACATCGTGTCCCTGGCCTTCGAGTTTTACGGCCTGGCAACCGCGCATATCGATTCACGGAAAGTAATCGTGACGGACCGCCGCCACACGCAGGCGGGCCCCATATACGCCGAAACCTATAAGCGCCTCGAAGCGTGTCTCCCGGCGCTGGCAGCGGCGAAAGTTGTCGTGATGGGCGGGTTCATCGGCGCCACCGAAGATGGCGTAACGTCCACGCTCGGTCGCGGCGGTTCGGACTTCACCGCCTCTATCGTCGGGGCGGGCGTACATGCGGAAGAGATTCAAATCTGGACAGACGTGGATGGCATGTTAACCGCCGACCCCACAATCCTGCCGGGCGGTCATCGCGTCAAGAACATATCCTTTGCCGAGGCCGCGGAACTTGCGTACTTCGGGGCCAAAGTGCTGCATCCGGCGACCGTAATTCCCGCGGTAGAGCGCAACATCCCCGTGCTGATTCTGAATTCTCGCCGCCCGGACGTTCCCGGTACCCTGATCGTCGCGCAGGCGGTGAAGTGCGGGAATGCGGTGAAATCGATCGCCTGCAAGCGAAAGATCACGCTTGTAAACATCCATTCGAGCCGCATGTTTATGGCTCACGGCTTTCTGCGCCGCATCTTCGAAGTGTTCGATCGTTATGAGACTTCCGTGGACATGATCGCCACCAGCGAGGTCAGCGTTTCGCTCACCATCGATCAGCCGGACCACCTCGTCCGCATCGCGGAAGAGCTCGGCGCATTTTCTGAAGTTTCCACCGAGCCCGATCAGGCGATTGTATGTATGGTGGGCGAGAACATTCGCTACACTCCAGGCGTGGCCGCCATGGTCTTCAATGCTCTTCGCGGCGTGAACATTCGCATGATTTCGCAAGGCGCATCGCTCCTGAACCTGAGCGTGGTGGTTGCGGAGAAAGACCTCCGCACGGCGGTGGAATCGCTTCATAACGAATTCTTCCGCGAACTGGATCCCGAGGTGTTTGAATGAAGGTCGCCATTGTTGGCTATGGCAAGATGGGCCGGATGATCGAGCGTTTCGCGCAGGAGCGCGGACATGAAATCGCTCTGAAACTCGACGAGTTCAACAACGCAAACTTCGAAGGCATAACGCCGGCGAACTTCGCGGGCGTGGATGTCGCGATCGATTTCTCAGTCCCCGAGGCAGCTGTCGGCAATATCGAACGGATCGCCGCGCTCGGAGTGAATCTGGTGATCGGCACTACCGGTTGGCTCGAACAGATGGACCACGTAAAATCCGTCGTCAATAACGCGGGCATTGGGCTCATTTGGAGCCCTAACTATTCAGTGGGGGTGAACGCGTTCTTCCGTATCGTGGCGGAGGCGGCCAAACTACTTTCCGAGGCGCCGGAATATGAAGCGTGGGCATGGGAGATCCATCACTCGGCCAAGAAGGACGCGCCTTCCGGCACGCTGCTAAAGCTTGTCAACGAGATGCGCAAGGCGGGCTACGACAGGCGCGTGGACACAGGTTCAAACCGCGCCGGCACAATCGCCGGCACACACGAAATTGGCTTCGATTCCGCTGCCGATACAATTACTCTTCGGCACACCGCCCGCAACCGCGAAGGCTTCGCTTTAGGCGCCGTAAAAGCGGCGGAATGGATTGCGGGCAAGACAGGTTTTCACGAGTTCGGCGATATTCTTTTTCAGGGCTGACAAGTCCCCAGGAGGTGGTACATGTTTACAGGATGCGGCACGGCCATGGTTACTCCGTTTAAGACGGATGGCTCACTTGATGAAGCAACGCTGCGCGCCCTGGTGCGCCGGCAAATCGAGCATGGCGTAGATTTTCTGGTGCCCTGCGGCACCACTGGCGAAAGCCCCACGCTCACGCGCGAAGAGCATTTGCGCGTGGTCGGCATTACCGTTGAAGAATCCAGAGGGAAAGTGCCGGTGCTCGCGGGCGCGGGCGGCTACAACACCCATGAAGTGATCGAATTGGCCCGCGAATGCAAGGCCGTTGGAGCGGACGGAATTCTGTCCGTCACACCCTACTACAACAAGCCCACGCAGGAAGGTCTGTTTCAGCATTACAAGGCTATTGCCGAGGCGGTTGCGATCGCCATCGTTGTCTACAACGTGCAGGGCCGCACGAGCGTTAATGTGGAGCCTGCAACCTTGGCCCGCATGGCGGAGATTCCGAATATCGTCGGCGTGAAAGAAGCTTCCGGCAATATTTCTCAAATGGCCGAGGTGGTTCATCGCCTGCCCGCCACTTTCCGGATTCTTTCCGGCGATGACGCGATCACCATTCCACTGATCGCCCTTGGTGGCTGTGGCATCGTCTCGGTTGTCTCGAATCAGATTCCGCGCATCATGACGGAACTGGCCCGCCGCGCAAATCAGGGCGACTTCGCGGGCGCGCGGGAACTGCAGAAGCGCTACCTGCCCGTGATGCAGGCGAATTTCGTCGAATCGAATCCAGGCCCGGTGAAGTGGGCGATGCATCGCATGGGATTGCTCGACCCTGTGTGGCGGCTCCCCATGGTTCCGCCAACCGATGCGAGCAAACGGAAGATCGAGCAAGCGATGGCCGATGCGGGGCTGATAGCCGTTGCGGAGGCCGCCTAGCTTGCAGCGTGACATTGAAGATCTTTTCGACAACAAACCGGCCGCATACACACCGGAACACTTCGCGCTCTTCACCCGCTTTCGCCAGGCGCTCAATGACGGCGAGATCCGCGCGGCTGAACCGGACCCCTCGCAGGCCAGCGGATGGCGCGTCAACGGTTGGGTGAAGAAGGGAATTCTGCTGGGCTTCCGAATCGGCTCCATCGTCGATATGTCGATCGATCCGAACCGTCAGCCCTATCTCGATAAGTCCACTTACCCGGTACATCGTTTCACTCCCGCCGATGGCGTGCGTATCGTGCCAGGCGGATCGAGCGTTCGCGACGGTTGTTACCTGGGAAAAGGCGTCACCTGTATGCCGCCGATGTACATCAATGCGGGCGCATATGTCGGGGACGGCACGATGGTCGATTCGCACGCTTTGGTGGGCAGCTGCGCGCAGGTCGGGCGCAACGTCCACATCTCGGCGGCTTCGCAGATTGGTGGAGTGCTTGAGCCCGTTGGCGCCCTTCCCGTGATTATCGAGGACGACGTTTTGATCGGCGGCAACTGCGGCGTTTATGAAGGCACCGTCGTGAAGAAACAGGCAGTGCTCGGCACCGGCACGATTCTCAATCGTTCCACTCCTGTTTACGATCTGGTTCGCGGTGAAGTGTATCGCGCGACTGACCATCAGCCTCTGGTTGTTCCGGAAGGCGCGGTTCTTGTTGCGGGCTCGCGCGCGGTCACAAGCGGCCCAGGCAAAGACTGGGGCATTTCAATCTACACGCCGGTAATCGTGAAGTACCGCGACGAGAAAACCGGCGCGAAGATTCAGCTCGAAGACCTTCTGCGATAAAGTTTGGAGGATGCTCACCGGCCTCCTCCTTCTGCCCTTATTGCTCGCTCAGGTACCGGCACAGGACTCCCGCCTGACCGACCTGCCCAATACCGACACGCATTTCGCCATGCCGGTACAGAAAACGCGCGTGGCCTGGGAAAAGCGTAAGGTCCAGCTGAAACGGCAGATTCTTACGGCGGCGGGCCTCGACCCCATGCCCGCGCGCAATCCTTTGCACGCCCAGGTGTTTGGAAAGATCACCACCAAAGACTGCACCGTCGAAAAGGTTCTTATCGAAACCATGCCGGGCTATTATCTGGGCGGCAATCTTTACCGGCCTCTAAACGACGCCGGCAAACATCCCGCTGTGTTGAATCCACATGGCCACTGGACTTACGGACGGCTCGAAAACCAGCCCCTCTATTCCGGGCCCAGCCTCGGCGCGAACCTTGCGCGGCAAGGCTACGTCGTCTTCGCGTGGGACATGGTGGGCTATAACGACACGGTTCAAACGCCGCACGCTTTTGGAAGTCCGGCGGAGCGACTGTGGTCGTTCGGTCCCGTCGGCTTGCAGCTTTGGAATACTATACGCGCTGTCGATTTCATTTCCTCGCTTTCCGATGTGGATACGGGCAGGCTTGCTATGACCGGCGCATCCGGCGGCGCCACACAGACGATTCTCTTTGCGGCGGTAGACGATCGCGTGCAATACTTCGCGCCTGTGAATATGGTTTCAGGCATCATGCAGGGCGGTGATGTGTGCGAGAACGCGCCGGGACTGCGGGTTGGCACGAACAACGTCGAGATCGCCGCTATGATCGCTCCGAAACCGATGCTGCTGGTGGCAGCTACGGGCGACTGGACCCGCAACACGCCGCGCGAAGAATATCCCGCCATCCGAAAGATCTACGATCTGTACGACAAGCCTGAAAACGTTCAGACCGTGATGCTCGATGCGCCGCACAATTACAACAAAGAGAATCGGGAGGCGGTCTACCGCTTCTTTGCGCAACAGATTCTTCATTCGCCGGATGCGGCCCGCATCAAAGAAGTGAGTGCCGATATTCCCAGGTTGCAGGATATGCTGGCGCTGTTCGGGCGCTCATTGCCGGCGGGCGCTTCGACTTATGAACAGATCTTCGCGCAATGGAAGCGGCGTGACCTGTCGGACCCGAAGGAAGCGCTTGTGCGCGCAATGGGAACAGAATGGCCGGAAGAAGTAGTCGCCGATTCGGGAGCGCTAAGCCGCCCGAATGTGAAAGACCGGATTCCATACAAACTGACGGAGGGGAAGGGAACTCCCGCCGTCGTAGTCGGAGGTTCAGTGGACGATGCGCCCCCCGGCCGGCCCGTCCTGTCCATCGAAGTTTTTAACACCCGCGACCATTCCGGCAAACACTTCGACGCGTTCAATCGCACTGACGATCAACTCCGCGCACAGGATGTCCTGACCGCGCTCGCCTGGATGCACAAGAAATATCCAGGCAAAATCGAACTCATTGGCATCGGAACAGCGGCCAGCGTTTGGGTGAAATTTGTTGCCGCCGTGGCGCCAATCGCGGTTATGGTTCGGGGAGATCTCAGTTCGTTTCACGGTACCGATGACGACTTCTTAAAGTACTTCAACGTGCCGGGAATCCAACTCGCGGGCGGTTTGGCCGCGGCGGAACGCGCGACCGGTACGCGACCGTAATCGCCGCCTCGCTCCTACCAAGGCGGCCGCCGGGCGAAGCCCATGGGCTCGCGATCCCGCATGGCCTCGCGGCGTCTGAACCTTTTTCTTCCCCCGTCCGTTATCCTCTAAGAGACTTGCATGACTGAATTCGCGATTGAAACGGAAGGCCTGACGAAGGTTTTCACCAGCCGCTGGCCGAAACGTGAGCTCCGCGCGGTGGACAATATTTCGATACGCGTTCCGCGGGGTTGCACATTCGGCCTGCTGGGGCCGAACGGCGCGGGTAAAACCACCTTTGTAAAGATGCTGCTCTCCTGCGCGCATCCCACCGCGGGCCGGGCGAAGGTGTTTGGAAAAGACAGTCAGGATCCGGAAGCGCGGCGGCCCATTGGCTACCTGCCCGAGAACCATCGCTTTCCGACCTACATGACCGGTTGGGGCATGCTGGATTTCTACGGTGCTCTTTCGGGCATGTCTTCGGAGCTGCGGAAGAAGCGCATTCCGGAGTTGCTGAACGTGGTGGGGCTGGATGAGCGCGCGCACCATCTGCGACTCGGAAAGTATTCGAAAGGCATGCTGCAGCGCGTCGGGCTGGCACAGGCGCTGATGCATTCCCCGCGGTTGCTGGTGCTCGATGAGCCGAGCGATGGTGTGGATCCCGTGGGTCGCAAGCATATCCGCGATGTGCTGCAGGGTCTGGAGCAGCAGGGCGTGACCATCTTCCTCAATTCCCACTTACTTGCGGAAGTAGAGCTGTTTTGCCGCGAAGTGGCGATTATTCAGAGAGGCAAAATGGCGCTCTCGGGGACGGTCGCGTCGCTTACGAGCGGCAGCGGGTATCGAGTGGAGGCGGTCGGCGTGCCCGAACAAATTGAGACCGAACTGCGCGGCAAGGCACGATCGTTTCGTTCGTCCGACGGGACCCTGCAACTTCTGTTCGCAACGCGCCAGGAAGCGAATGCCGCGGTGGATCTGCTGCGCGGCAGCAACTGTGAACTGGAGGCGCTGTCGCGAACGCGCAGCACTCTCGAAGAGGTGTTTATGAAAACAATTGACGGGCCGCCGCCACTGCCGGAGTTTTCTAAATGACAGCGACAATTGCTTTGATTTGGGACACCTTTCGCGAAGCGTTCGCTCGCAAAATCTTTTGGGGATTTTTCGGCTGCTGCACGGCGCTGATGCTGTTTCTAGTGTTCATCATGCGGGTGGACGTGGTGCAGGGCGCGCTGGCCACGGTTTCGATATTCGGCAACAGCCTGCCGAGCACGAACGTACAGAATCTGGTGCAGCAGACGCAGGGCGTGATCGCCGGAATCCTTTACTACGCGGGGATGGCGCTGGCGGTATTTGCCTCGGCGGGGCTGGTGTCGGCGGTCTTCGAACCGGGGCGCATCGAATTGCTGCTTTCGAAGCCGGTCTCGCGCACTCATCTGCTGCTGGGTCGCTATGCGGGCAACGTGCTGGTGGTGAGCGCGAACATTCTGTACCTTGTACTTGGCTCATGGATCATTTTCGGCGTGAAGACGGGGGTTTGGGGTGCGGGCTTCCTGCTTTCGGGCCTTTGCACCATCTTCATCTTCAGCGTGCTGCTCGCCGTGATTGTACTGATTGGGGTGCTGCTGGACAGTTCCGCGGTGGCCATCATGGTCACGTTCGCGATCATGATCGTCACGCCGATTCTGGCGCAGAAGGCAACGCTGGAACGCCTGCTCAGCGCGGAGTGGTCGCGCGATATCCTGCGGGCGCTCTATTACGCGCTGCCCAAGATTTGGGATGTTCGCGGCATTACCCAGAGCCTAATCCTGAATAAGCCCGTCGAAAGCTGGATGCCCGTTTGGAGCACCGCGATCTTTGGCGCGGTTGTGTTGGGCATTGGAATCTGGAGATTTCAAAAGAGGACGTATTGATGACAACCCGCGCACTGTTTGTATTGATTGTGACGGCGTCGCAAGTGGCGCTGGCACAGCCCCGCGTGGATAACGTTTTGATCAGGATGGTGCCGCCGGGTGCCACGTCGCTGGTAAGCGCGCGCATGGATCAGATCAAGATGACAGAGTTTTACCGGAAACTGCTGGAGCAGCGAAAGTTGCCACAGCTGGAGCGCTTCGCAGAGGAAACCGGCTTCGATCCGCGGCGCGACGTTCGCGAAATGCTGTTTGCCAGCACCGCGACCGGCGGCGTTCTGCTGGCGCGCGGGAACTTCCAAATCAAGCCGGAACCGGTGCAACAGGCGAAGGCCAAAGCAATCCGGCATGGTGACTACACCATCTGGAGCTTCACGGATTCCGGTTTCTGCGTGCTGGATAAGACTCTGGCGGCGGCGGGGGATTTGAAGTCCCTTGAGGCGGCGCTGGATGAGTGGAAATCGGGCTCGCATACGGGCGCGGCGCCTCTGCTGGCGCACGCAAAACAGATCGACCCGCAAACGCAATTCTGGGGCGTCTCGACCGGGTTTGCGGCGTTTCTGGCGGATAATATGCCGCGCGTGGGCGGCAGGGCGGGGGGGATCGACTTTTCGAAAATTTTCCGTGGCCTGGAAGACACCTGGTTTGAAGCGGATTTCAGCACGGGCTTCAAAGGGGAACTGCACGGAAGCACCGCGACGGAGCAGGATGCGATCAATCTGCGGGATACAGCAAAAGGGCTGATCGGATTCGGTCGGCTGAGCGTGCCGGAAGCTCAGCCGGAGATGTTGAAGTTGTGGGATGGAATCGCAGTCGGGCAGGAAGGGAAATCGGTCACGATTCGGGCGGATATTCCGCAGAATTTGGTGGACCGGCTGGTTCAGATGCTGAGCGCATCGCCCGGTGGACGAGGCCGAGGCGGCCGCGGAGCGACTCCGCCGCCAAAGCTTTAGAATAGAATGCACTCCAGCGCATAATGAGTCCAGATGCCTGTTGAGGCCGAGTTCGCGGACGAATCCGGACAGTAATGTTCCAATAGTTCGCCTGCCTTCACGGACGGCGCAACCCGAAACATTGGCATTTGCGCTGGCACTTGCGTTGAATGTCTTCGCCGGGCAGGAACTCTAAGCGGGCTCCAGCCAGTGCCTTGGTGTAACATAGTAACTTAACCCTCAAGAATCCTAAGGTTTCCCGAAATGCAGAACGCGCTGTTGAACAAGTACATCAATAAGAACCTCCGCACGGACATTCCCGAATTCCGCCCTGGCGACACAATCCGTGTTCACGTCAAGATCAAGGAAGGCGACAAAGAACGCCTGCAGGCCTTCGAAGGCGTAGTGCTTGCCCGCAAGAACACTGGCATGGGCGAAACCATTACCGTCCGCAAGATCAGCTTCAGCCACGGAGTAGAGCGCATTTTCCCGCTGCACGCGAAAATCATAGATCACATCGATTTCGTTCGCACCGGCAAGGTCCGCCGCGCGAAACTTTATTACCTGCGTGCCCTGAAGGGCAAAGCGGCCCGCCTGAAAGAACGAGCGGTTCCCGGCAGGATCGCAAAGTAGATCGCGCGAACAGCGCCGCCCGCATGGCTATGGCTCGCATAGTGCCTCGCAAGGGAACAGCTGAGCCGAAAAACTGGAAATGCCTTGGCGTCCATGAGCAGGAATTGCGGGCGCGGGGGTATCGTCACGTCGCGGGAGCCGATGAAGTCGGTCGCGGTTCCCTCTTTGGCGCAGTTGTAGCAGGCGCGGTGATTCTCTCCCCCGATGCTCCGGTTCGCGGCCTCAATGACAGCAAACAGCTCGATGCGGAGCGGCGTGAGGTGCTGGCCGCGCGCATCCGTGAACGCGCTGTGAGCTGGGCCGTTGCCGCGGTGGATGCCGCAACTATCGACCGCGTGAATATCTACGAGGCGTCCCGCCTTGCAATGAAAGCCGCAGTGGAACAATTACTTCCCAAGGCGGATTTCGTTCTCGTGGACGCGGTAGCGCTGGATCTTCCAATCCCGCAACAACCACTGCTTCAGGGCGATGAACGTTGTCACGCAATTGCGGCCGCATCGATTGTCGCGAAGGTCTACCGGGATCAGATGATGCGCGAATGGGATAAGTTCTATCCCGAGTATGGCTTGGCGAGCCACAAGGGCTACCATTCGCCGGAGCACATCGAAGCGATTCGGAAGTTTGGCCCCACTCCGCTTCACCGCATGAGCTTCGAGCCGGTACGCCGAAACGCGATCTATACGCGAGGGGCCGGGTATCGCCAGATGGAGATGTTCGACGCCGGCTAAGCGTCGAATCCACCCTGACACAATTGACACCTGACGAACACAGTTCCGAGCAGCCCGCGCCTCTTCAAGCCGCGATGACGGAATCCGCGTTAGCAACCCCCGCCGGTCCCAAATGGTTTCACCGCCTGTCGTCCGTTTTATTCGTCATTTTCTGCTTTGAACTGGGCTTGTTTCTTGTTGTGTATCCATGGACGGACGCATGGACGGAAAACTATCTCTCTTTGCTTGCGCCTGAACGAATCGAGACAGCCTGGCGGACTGCGTGGAACAACAGTTATCTTCGGGGCGCGGTCAGCGGTATCGGCCTGGCGAACATCTGGATTGCCCTGACAGAGGTTTTCCGCATGTTCTCAAGACGCCCTCGTGGCTAACTCTCGTTGCCCGGGTCTGTGGCAACCGCACTGTAAATGAAACCACTCGGGGGTTACTATCATCCTCAATAGTGAAAGATCACATTGAAGATGTTCCGCGTAGCCAGGCTTACAGCCTTTGCTGTAATGCTCTTTTCGATATCCGCATGGGCAGTGCAACCGGCCACCCTGCAACAGGCGCAAGACTACTACAACCATACCGATTACAAGGCCGCGATTTCCTTGCTTGAGCAGTTGCCAAAAAACGCCCGCAGCCTGGAGCTTTTGGGCCGCTGCTACCTGATGGACGCGGAGTACAAGAAGGCAACCGAGGCGCTCGAAAAAGCGGTGGCGCTCGATCCGCAAAATTCAATGACACTGACTTGGCTTGGAAGAGCGGAAGGCCGTCGCGCGGAAACATCCATGGCCCTTGGCGGAATCTCTCACGCGACCAAAGCCCGCGAATATCTGGAAAAGGCAGTTCAGTTGAACCCCGCAAATAAGGATGCGCTGGACGACCTCTTCGACTATTACATCCAGGCGCCTGGCTTCATGGGCGGGGGATTCGATAAGGCGCACAAGCTGATTCCACTAATTGAAAAGCTGGATCCGGCGGAAGCGCACTTCGCGACTGGCCGCATGGCTGAGCAGAGGAAGGATTTCGATACGGCGGAAGCGCAGTTCCGCCGTACCGTGGAACTCGCGCCCACATCTGTGGGGCGCATGCTCGACCTCGCGAGATTTCTGGCGAAACGGAATCGGGTGGAAGACAGCGAGCGAGTTTATCAGGAGGCCGCGCGCATTTCACCGAACTCCCCCAGAGTTATCTTCGCGCGCGCCGAGCTTTGGATACAATCCAATAGAAATGTTGCTCAGGCGAGGGCGCTCCTGCAGAAGTACATCACGCTGAACAATCTGACTCCTAACGATCCGCAGCGCTCTGACGCCATCGCACTTCTCAAAAAGAGCGGCGGCATTTGACGGGATGCAATACCACGAAGCTTTCAGCTTCAGTTTCCAGGCACTGAGGCAGAACCCGGTCCGCTCACTGCTCACCGGACTTGGAATGATGATCGGAACCGCGTCGGTCATCCTCGTCGTCACCATTTCACTTACCAGCCAGAGCTACATTCTCGAACAGATAGAAGGCGTTGGGTCGAACATGATCTTCGCCTCGTTCGAAGTAGGTTCGCAACAGTCCTCAGCGGAAGTGAATGGCGATTTCGTGAAAATAGCCGATATCCAGGCGGCGCGCGAACAATTAGCGGGGCGTATCGTCGCCGCAACCGGAATCGAAAGCAATATCGATTCGATGTTCATCGGCGGCAGAGAAGAGCGCCTGCTGGTGATTGGCTCCGATGAATACTACAAGCCGGTTCGGAATCTGGTGGTCCTCGCCGGGCGCTTTCTCGATACGGGCGATGTCAGTTTGCGTCAGAAGGTCGCGCTGCTTACCGAAAAGCTGGCAAAGAGACTCTATGGAAGTCAGCAAGCCGCTATTGGCCGGTTCATTAAGATTCACGGCCTGCAGTTCACGGTTATTGGAACCTTCAAAGAGAAGGTGGAGAGCTTCGGGCAATCCGAACTGAATGCCGAAACGGTGCTGATTCCCATCACCGTGCAGCAGTACTTCATGCGGGTGGAGCGAATCGACCCGATGTATGTTCAGGTGCGCTCGCCCAAAGACGTGGATGCCGTGACGCTTCAGGTAAAACAGCTGCTTGAGAGCCGGCACCGGGTGGGCGCGAATTATAAGGTGGAGAACCTGACGGGCATTCTGAATGCGGCGAAGGACATTTCTAAGATTCTCAGCCTGGTGCTGGTGCTGGTCTCCGCGATCGCCCTGATTATTTCCGGCATCGGGATCATGAACATCATGCTGGTGACCGTGACGGAGAGAACCCGCGAGATCGGCATTCGCATGGCCGTGGGTGCGTCCCGCCGCGAGATACTGCTTCAGTTTCTGACCGAGGCCATCCTCATCAGCCTGACGGGCGGCTGCGTTGGGATCGCGGCTGGCGTGGCGGTGCCGCTGAGCGTACAGTTCTTCCTTGAAAATATTCACATCCCGATCTCGGTTTGGTCCATCGCGATCGCGTTCGCGGTATCGAGCGTAGTGGGTCTGGTTTTCGGGATGCTGCCGGCAAGCCGCGCCTCGAAGTTGAACCCAACAGAAGCCCTGCGCTACGAATAATGTATGCGCAAATTTCGCTGGCCGGCCGTTGTCGCCGCCGTTTCCGCCACCCTTTCCAGTGTCCCGTTGATTGCCGAAACGCACATCATGACGCTGGCACAGGCAATCGACCGCGCGGCGATGCAAAATCCCGACGTGGTTATGGCCCGAACGGATGAGATGAAGGCCGCACAATCCGTGCGAGTCGCGCGGGAACCGTTTACCCCCAGGGTAACGGGCGGCAGCGGGCTCGCTTACAGCTATGGCTTCCCGCTCAGCATTGAGGGGTCAGCGCCTTCCATTTTTCAGGTCAAGGCGAATGAAAGCCTTTTTAACCGCCCGCAATCGTTCGCGATCGCGCAGGCCAGAGAGAGCGCGCGCGGCGCGGGCTTTGCGTCGGAGGAACGCCGTGACGAAGCGGTATTTCGCGTGGCGGGGCTGTTCATCGATGTGGATCGCGCGGGCAAACTGGTTGAGGGCGTGGGGAAACAAGTGGGAAGCCTCGAAAAAGTTCTTAGCGCAGTCACATCGCGCGTGGAGGCGGGTCGCGATCTTCCCGTGACGAAGGCGGAAGCAAACGTGAATCTGCTTCGCGCTCGCCAGAGGCTGATGTCCTTGCAGTCGGACCGGGATTACGCGGAGCACAGCCTTGCCGCCGCGCTCGGATACGAACCGGGAGACGCAGTGCAGCCGGCGCGGGAGGCTCGCCCGTCGCCGGCGGTTCCGAAGACAGAAGAGCAGGCAGTGCAAACGGCGCTGACGGCGAGCAGGGAACTCCGGCGGCTGGAATCGAATTATCAGGCGAAGTCCCTCGAAATCAAGGGCGACAGGGCGCAGAGGCTTCCGCGGGTGGAAATGATCGCCCAGTATGCGCTGTTCGCAAAATACAGTAACTACGATCAGTACTTCCGGCGTTTTCAGTACAACAACGCGCAGATAGGCGCATCCATTGAGATTCCCGTGCTGGTGGGTCCTGGCGTGAACGCCCAGGCGCTGCAGGCGGAGGCGGATCAACTGCATGTGCGCGCCGAATTGCAGGCCGCGCGCGGACGAATCGCGCTGGACGTTCATCAGGGCTACCAGGAGATTGAAAAGGCGGAGATGGCCAACCAGGTCACGAAGGCTGAGCTCGATCTTGCGCACGAGCAGCTTTCGGTTCTGCTCGCGCAAATGAATGAAGGGCGCGCTTCACTCAGGCAGGTGGAAGAGGCGCGCTATGCCGAGGATGAGAAGTGGATCGCGTTTTACGACGCGCAGTTCAGCGCGGAGAAGGCGCGGCTGAACATACTGCGGCATACGGGCCAATTGGCATCTCTTCGATAGAGGTTAATCCGGTTCGGCGAGTGCAATCGAACTGGCGCCGGGCACCGGTTTTGGCCTTTTGAGCCGGGCTCCAACGAGGGCTGGTTCAGCGCCGTCGTCTCCTTTAAGCGGGTTCAACTTGTTCGAGACGAACTGCTTCAGCCGGTTGAGAACCTTCATGAAATCGATTCTAGCGGAATTTTGCATCTGAGCCGAACCGCGGGTCGCCTGAACCGGCCGTAAAGCCACTCCGCTGCCAGGATTCACTGCCTCCCGCGTATGATGGCGGATGAGATTCAGCCCATGCGTACTCTTGTCCTGCTGAGCGCGTTAACTCTTCAACTACTCGCTCAACCCCACAGTCAACCCCCGGCCGACATCAAGCCCGGCAGCATCACCTATGAAGACATCGCGTATCCATACCCGGTCGCGTATCTGGCGCTGACCCTATACGGACAAGACGTCCGGATGGCCTACATGGACGTGCCCCCTGCCGGGCAACCGAACGGCCGCACCGTAGTCCTGCTCCACGGAATGAACTTCGGCGGCTTCTACTTCAAAGGACCCATCGACGCTCTGCGCGACGTCGGTTTCCGAGTAGTCGTCCCCGATCAAATCGGCTTCGGGCGATCGTCCAAACCGATCATTCCCTACAACTTTCACGACATGGCGCTCAACACGCGCACGCTCCTGAAGTCGCTCCGAATCGAGAAGGCCTCCATCGTCGGCCACTCCATGGGCGGCATGCTCGCCGCGCGTTTTGCCGCTTCCTATCCCGACATCACGGAACGCGCCGTGCTCTGCGATCCCATCGGCCTCGCAGACGTGCGCTGGCAGCAGCCCTGGCGCAGTGCGCAGGAGGCATATCAGTCCACCATGTCGCGCACCCGCGAGCAAGCCTGGCAGGCGTCCCTCGCCAACATCCAGCGCTACTTCCCCGATGCGTGGAAGCCTGAATACGAGCAGTACGCGCGCATCCTCTACGCGCCCACTCTGAGCGGCGACTGGCCCCGCCTCGCCATGGTTCGCTCGATCTATCGGCAGATCACCTATCTCGACCCCGTGATCTACGACTGGGCGCACATCAAGGCCAAAACCCTCGTCATCGGAGGCGAGCGCGACGGTGAAAACTTCCCCGCTGCCGCGAAGCATATCGCCGACTCAATCCCCAATTCTCAACTCGTCCTCTTTCCCGGCGTCGGCCACGTGCCGCATATTCAGATCCCCGAAAAATTCAACGCCGAGCTTGTGAAATTCCTGCAATAACCCGGAAGACATTTTTTCTCCATGTTGCCCCGAGCCGGCGACGGCCAACCCGAGAAGAAGCCGCCTAAACCTAAAAGGTATAGACTGGCTCAAATGCGCGCTCTTCTTCTGCTTGCTTTCTGCTCATTGCTGCGCGGGCAGGCGCCGTACGATTTGCTGCTGAAGGGCGGCCATGTCATCGACGCGAAGAACAACATCGACGGCATACGCGACGTGGCCGTCAAAGACCACAAAATCGCCGCGGTATCTCCTTCCATTCCTGTAACCGAGGCCGCGAAGATAGTCGACGCTAAGGGCCTCTATGTCACTCCGGGCCTTGTGGATATTCATGTTCACGTGTACGCGGGTACTGGCGCCAAAGGCTCCTACGCGGGCGATCTCAGCCTCTATCCAGATGGCTTCACGCTCCGCGGCGGCGTGACCACTGTCGCCGATGCGGGCAGTTCCGGATGGCGAAACTTCCCTGACTTTAAAGATCGCGTCATCAACCGCTCCACCACGCGCATCCTCGCCTTTCTGAACATCGTGGGCAATGGCATGGGCGGCGGGCGCATCGAGCAGGACATGAACGATATGGATGCGAAGGCCACAGCAGATCGCGCGAGAGAGAACGCGGGCGTCATCGTCGGCATCAAAACCGCACATTTCTCCGGCCCCGAATGGACCCCTGTCGAGCGTGCCGTCGAGGCCGGAACCGCCGCGAGTCTTCCGGTAATGGTCGATTTCGGCACCTTCCGCCCCGAGCGCCCCTATCAGGATTTGGTGCTGAAGAAACTCCGCCCCGGCGACATCTCCACCCACATGTACCTTGATGCGGTGCCCATGCTGGACCAGTCTCAGAAGCTGCTGCCCTACCTGGCCGAGGCCCGCAAACGAGGCGTGATTTTCGACGTGGGTCACGGCGGCGGCAGTCTGTTGTTTCGCCAGGCCGTGCCCGCCGTCCAACAAGGCTGGACGCCCGATTCCATCTCGACCGACCTGCATGTGGGCAGCATGAACGCCGGCATGAAAGACATGCTGAATGTGATGTCGAAATTTCTGAACATGGGGCAATCCCTGCAGGCGGTGATTGCGGAATCCACATGGCGCCCCGCGCGCGAGATCAAACAGGACGCGCTCGGCAATCTCAGCGTCGGTTCGCCCGCGGACATCGCGGTGCTTCGCCTCGAATCCGGCCACTTCGGGTTCGTCGATTCCTACGGCGCGAAGATGTCCGGAACCAGAAAACTCGATTGCGAACTCACTGTGAAGAACGGTTTGGTGGTCTACGATCTGAACGGCATTTCGCGCGAAGACTGGAAAAAGCTCGGTCCGAATTACAAGGCGCGGGGCGCCAACACCTGGGATGGGACGCTGAACTCAACCGTTCGCGGCAGAAAATAGAATCTGGAAGGAAAACGCTAATGAATACCCGACGTAAACTAATTGCCGGGGCGGTAAGCGCCGTTGCCGCAACCTCCGCGAACGCCAAAACGAAGCTGGAGAAAAAGGTGATCCGAAGCGGCCCCAAACCTGCCACTCCTCCTCTGTTTTCCGGCGCGGTGCAGTTTGGAAACCTGCTGTTCCTGTCCGGCGTGGGTTACCACAAAGAGGGCGATATAACGGTTCACACGGAAGGCGTGCTTGCTGAAATCAAAAAGCAACTCGAAGCTGCCGGGTCATCCATGAACAAGGTGCTGAAATGCACCGTATTCCTGGCGAACGGTGCGGATTACAAAGCTATGAATGACGTATTCCGGGGCAAGTTCGGTGACGATCCGCCGGTGCGCACTACCGTCGCCGCCGCATGGATACCGACCGGAGATTCCCTTCTCGAAATAGACGTTATAGCGTACGTGTGAAGTATGGAGCGCCGAACTTTTCTCGGAATAGCCGCCGCCACACCCGCTGCCGCCGCCGCACTGCCGGATGCGCTGCCGAAATACCGCGTGGTGTCCCGCTATGAACCGGCCGCGCAGCCTGGCATGCCCGGCAGATTCCCCGGTCACGTGATCCGAGTGCGCTCCGAACACGCCATCGATACTTCCACGGAGAAGATCGACGGCGCCGTTGTTCGCGACATGATCTCGCACGGCATGACCGCGCTCACCGGAATGAGCGACCGGCGCGACGCCTGGCGCTCCTTCTTCGAACCTTCCGACGTAATCGGCATTAAGGTCAATTGCTCCGGCGCTCCGCAAGTGATGTCGAGTCCCCAGGTGGTTGCCGATATCGTGCAAAACCTGATGGCGATTGGCGTGCCGGCCAAGCAAATCTGGATCTACGAACGCTTCCCGGAGCAGATGGCGCTGGTGAAATACGAACGCTGGGTTCCCGCGGAAGTGCATGTGGATGGGGTTGAAAAAACGCGCGCCTCCGTGCTCGGGTACGATCCCGCGACCTACGTGGAAGTCGATTTTTTCGGCGAAGACGATACGCGCTCCATGATGGTTCGCCACGTTACCGAACGCTTCACCAAAATCATCAACGTGCCGAACATGAAAGATCATGGCGCGTCGGGCGTCACCGGATGCCTGAAGAACATCGCGTACGGGAACTTTTCGAATGTCGCGCGCTCTCATCAGTTCGCCAAAACCAACACGCTGTCGTTCATCGGAACGCTCGCCTCCACCGAGCCCCTGCGCTCGAAGACGGTGCTCAACATTATGGACGGCCTGCGCGGTGTCTGGCATGGTGGCCCGTTCCTCCACGACAAACGCTTTCGCTTTTATCCGAAGCAACTGATGTTCGGCACCGACCCTGTTGCGATAGACCGGTTACTTCTGGAACTGATCGAAGCCCGGCGCAAGAGCGAAAACGCCATCTCCGTTTGGGAGCGCTCAAATAAGTACGTTCACGCCGGCTTCGAGCACGACCCAAATGCGAATAACTTCGTCCGCGAACCCGGGCATATCGAATTCGCCGCGGGCATGAAGCTCGGCACCTGCGATACAAACCGCATCGTCGAAAAGGCGATTCAGCTCTGATGCTGCTGCTCGCGGCACTGCCTGTGTTGCTCGGTACTCAAGCCGCGCCGCCCGGCTGTATTCAATTGAAAGCGCCGCGGGTCAACATGCGAGCGAACGTGGCCCGCGCTACTTCGAGCCCGTGGGTAGATGCCAATGCCTGGCGTTTCCTCCGCGCACCAGCGGCGCCGTTCTGCATCGATGCCCCTGGCAATACATCCGCTCTCGCCGCTGCCGAAGCGTTCGCGTACGGCGTCAAGGCGTTCATTAAGACCAGCGCCGCGCCAGCGGGGTTTGATCGAGTGGAACCGTTCAGCCGAATGGTCGCGTTCTTGAAGGACCTGCCACCCGCCGACTTGCCCGCCATGGTGAACATCGGCTTAGTGGACGATGGCTCGCCCGCGGCGGGTGAACTCATGAACCTGCTCTCGCGCCGCAATTTGCTCTACCGGCTTGAGAAGTCCCGCGACCCTGCGGTGCCAGTGAACGTGACGCGCATCGAACCCGGAGACCCCGCCGAACAGGCCTACGCAATCCGCCGGGAATTGACCGACGACAAGCGTCTGCTCCGGCTCTACGGCAGCGAGGTCGTCATCGGCCGCCTTACCGGCAATGCCCGCCGCGCCCGCCTTTATCTGCTGAACTATTCGCAGCGTCCGGTCAACGGACTTCGTGTCCGTGTGCTCGGGGTTTATCCCCACGCGGCAGCACATATTTTCAATCAGCCGGCCGACAAACTCGCGGATTTCGCAGCCGCGGATGGCGCTACTGAATTCACCATTACGAGGCTCAACGAGTGTGCCGTGATCGACCTCGCGTTATAAAATCGCGGCTGCCTCCGTGTACTGGCTTTCAGCCGCTTTAGCCTGCTGCCCCGTTTTTCGGCGGGGGGGCCACAGGATTGGCGAGGGGAAATGTCGAACTCGGGCAGGCGGCAAACCGTCCGAGTACGCCTGTCTGGAAACAATCGCGTTCGGATCGGGTTGATCAATCTTCATCGGGCAGCCCGTGGAGAAGTCGCGTGAGTCGCGTTGAGAGCGCCACGCTAGCTCTAGTCTAGTCTCAGTGTCCTGAGTTAGAAATTCGTCGCAAAACAAATTGTGGGGCGGGATGGCATCCCGAGCGGCGGTTGGTAACCGCCCCTCCGCCGTTCCGAAGCGCGTCAGGAGCGTTAGCGTTAGAAATGTAGCCCGCCAATTTAGGCGGATCACTCTTTCCGATAAGAGTGCGTCGTTCTTAGTCAGCGAACTTTAACTCAGCAGGCTAGCCATCCGCGAACGCCTTGCTCAACCGTTGCCAGGTTACATTCAGGGTCTCCGGCAGCACTCTCGTCTCCGAAATCGTGGTCATGAAATTCGCATCCGCGTGCCAGCGCGGCAGCACGTGCAGGTGAATGTGCCCCGCGATCCCCGCGCCCGCGCTCGCCCCGATATTCATCCCGATATTGAGCCCTTCCGGATGATAGGTCTCCCGGATGTGCCTCTCCGAGAGCCGCGCCAGCGCCATCATTTCGGCAGCGGCACCGTCGCTGATGGCCGAAAGCTCGCCCGCGTGAGCATACGGCACAATCATCAGATGCCCGCTGGTATATGGATATCGGTTAAGGACGACGAAATTGTCCGCGGCGCGATGGACAATCAAATTCTCTTCGTCGCGGTCTTCGCGGTGCATTCGGCAAAAAACGCACCCGGAGACCTCCCGCGGTTGGGTCAGGTATTGATAGCGCCAGGGGCTCCACAGAAAGTCCAAAGCAGTGATCCCGGGTCGGATGGATGCGCTAAAGCGAAGTAATGTCGACTGGGGTGTCCCCAGCCGGACCCCCAACGTTCACCACGTCCTTCAGTTCTTTGCTGGGCTTGAAATAGGGAATCTTCTTTGCCGGCACTTCCACGCGCGTGCCCGTCTTCGGGTTGCGTCCCACGCGCGACTGCCGCTGCCGTGTGCGGAAACTCCCGAATCCACGGATCTCGATCTTATCGCCGCCCCTCAGTGAGCGCACGATACTGTCGAAGATTGCCTCTACGATAACCTCGGATTCCTTACGGGTCATCTCGACTACACGCGAGACCTCTTCAATCAGATCGGCTTTGGTCATCTCTTGTCTTCGTTCCTTCCGTTCCCTCGATTGTGCCAAAAGACAACAGGATGAAGCAATTACGGGAAATTTGAGTATCCCCGATGCCGGAGATTTTTGCAATCCGAATCGGGCGAACTACTCAATCGGTTTCATTGCGGGGCAGAATATCTTCGAGTCCGGCGGTAGCCGCCGCCGCGCGCTTCTGGTATTCATCCAGCCGGTTGCGTTCCGCGACATCCGCCTGCGCCTTCAGGCTTAGCCCGATTTTCCGCTCCGCTTCGTTCATTCGGATGACCATGAAATCCATCTCTTCGCCTGGATTCAGCGGTGGCGGATCGGATTTACGCCCGGACCACGCCGGCACCTCGGAAAAGTGACACAACCCCTCCACCCCTTCCGCCAGTTCCACAAAAGCGCCGAAACCGGTGAGGCGAAGCACCTTACCATGCACCGTGTCGTTTACATTGTGCTGCTGGAACCAGGTCTCCCACGCATCGGGCTGCAGTTGCTTGATGCCCAGCGAGAGCCGTTTATGGCTCGCGTCGATCGAGAGGATCACGGCCTGGACAATCGAACCCTTCCGCAGGATTTCACTCGGGTGCTTTACCCGCTTGGTCCAGGAAAGGTCGGAAATGTGAACAAGCCCGTCGATTCCTTCCTCGATTTCGATGAAGGCGCCGAACTCCGTCATGTTCCGGACGCGCCCCTCCACCACGGAGCCCACACTGTAGCGCTGTTCAACCGTTGTCCAGGGGTTTGCTTCCAACTGCTTGAGTCCAAGCGAGATGCGTCGCTCCTTCACATTCACTTCGAGCACCACGGATTCCACCGTATCGCCAGGCTTCACTACCTTTGAAGGGTGTTTCATGCGGCGCGACCAGGTCATCTCGCTGATGTGAATGAGCCCCTCCACCCCAGGCTCCAGCTCGACGAAGGCGCCGTAGTCGGTAACGCTGACTACCCGGCCAACTACCTTATTCTGAAGCGCGTACCGCTCCGGGGCCCCTTCCCACGGATCGGGCGCCATCTGCTTCATTCCAAGGGATACGCGTTCTTTTGACGGATCGAATTTCAACACCTGAACGGTGATTTCATCGCCGACATGCAGCACTTCGGAAGGATGGGTCACCCGCCCGTAAGAGATATCGGTGACGTGCAACAATCCATCGAGCCCGCCCAAATCGATGAACGCCCCATATTCGGTCAAATTCTTGACCGACCCGGTCAGAATCGCACCCTCCTGCAAATTTTCGAGAGTGACCGATTTCCGCGCATCCACCTCCTCCTGCGCCGCCAGCTTCCGCGAGACCACCACGTTGCCGCGTTTCCGGTTGAGCTTGACGACTTTAACAGGAATGTCCTGCCCTACGAACTGGTCCACATTGCGGATAGGGCGCACGTCCACCTGCGAGCCCGGCATGAATGCCCGCACGCCGACATCTACGGAGAGCCCGCCCTTCACCCTGCCCAGCACGCGCCCGGACAGAGTTAATTGTTGTTCGAGAGCCTTTTCAAGGTTGTCCCAGATCTTGACGCGCGAAGCCCGCTCGTAAGAAAGAGGGACGTAACCCTCCGATGTGTGGCCGCTTTCGACCATCACCTCCACAATATCTCCGGGCTGAACAGTTAAGTTGCCGTGAAGATCCAGGAACTGAGCAATCGGCGCCATGCCATCGGATTTGTATCCAACGTCAATGAAGACGTCGGACCCTGAAATCTTGAGCACGCGGCCTTCAATTACCTCGTGCCGCGACGGAGGCGCCAAATGGCTGTAATCCTCGAGAAGGTGCTGATACTCCTCGGGGTCTACGAAATGCGCAGTCTGGTCAGCCCCAGGGCTTGCTCCGGTTTCCAGCGTATCCGCAATGAAATTCAGTGGCTGACCGGGTACCCTGCCGGTCGAATCGGTGTCTGCCAAGGCCTTATGCTCCCCTGTTTCCCTGGGGTCCACCATCGTCACAGTGGCGACGGGGAGAGCTCAGGATTCTATCAACTATTGCAAGGGTACCTGGCAATGTCAAACGGCGCTCGTGGTATTCGGCCCAGATTACCGCTAGTCGGCAGCTTCCACGTGGAGACTCGGATAAATCTTTCTCATCACCTCTATAACCGCCGTCTTGTATTCGGTCCGGTGGTTGTACGTCCAGAGCTTGGCTTCAAGGTCCTTGCCGCGATAGGCTTTTCCGAGCGACAGTGTTTGAGCCACATGATGCACGGCCTCGCTGATACTGTCAAAAGTCGTCTTACCGTTAGCCCACCCGAAAAGATTGTTTCCGCGGGCATACTTGCCGCCGCCCGATTCCACCATGGATAGGCTCGGCAGCAAACGCCAGTCCAGATCGTAGGTATCCGATTCAGCTACGAACACTCCGGCGTATCGTTCAACCGGACAGTGGTTTTCTCTAAAGAATCTGCGGAGGATCGCCTCTCGCAGGTCAAACTTTTTGTGAATCTTTGTGGCGTCCTGGTCGGTCTGCGCACTGTTGGCGGCGGCGATACCCAGGACTCCCGCGAAAATCATTAAACCCGATGGCAAAAAGCGCTTCATTCGATGTCGTTCTCCTCAATTTTTTTAGAAGGTCGACGGCTCTCTTGAGCGGCCGAAATGATCCGGTTGGTATTCCGGTCGGTATGTGGATTAGAAGGCAGACATCCCATGAGTATACCAATTGACATATTTCTGTCGATCTACAGTGACGGAGGAGTGTGCGACTTGAAACACTTGAATCCGGAAAGCCCGCATGTGCCGGGTTTCGACTATCCTAAAAGCCATGCCGCCCGTGCGCCAGCAGCCGCATTCACCCGGACACCTGCCGGTTCACGCCCCGGCTCACCACGCCGAACATCATTTCGAATCGACTGAAACCGTCAGAGACATCGTGATCGGCATGTCGGACGGGCTCACCGTTCCGTTCGCCTTGGCGGCGGGTCTTTCCGGCGCTCACGTGCGCACGTCCGTGGTGGTCCTCGCCGGGCTTGCCGAAATTGCCGCCGGCTGTATTGCCATGGGTTTAGGCGGCTACCTGGCCGCCCGAACCGATGCCGAGCATTATGAGAACGAACACCAGAGAGAAGTACGTGAGACTCGCGATGTCCCCGACGAAGAAGCCGCCGAAGTGGCGCGCGTTTTTCAGGGATGGGGTCTGACGGACCAGCAGATCGAACCAATCGTAAGCGCGATCACATCGGACGAAAAGCGATGGATCGACTTTATGATGAAGTTCGAACTTGGCCTTGAGGAACCGGACCCCAAACGCGCGGTGCGCAGCGCGGCTACCATCGGATTCTCGTATGTGGCAGGTGGGTTAATTCCGTTATGCCCTTACTTCTTCATGCAAAATCTGGACCGGGCGTTGATCGCTTCCGTCTCGGTAACACTCAGCGCTCTGGCTGTATTTGGTGCGATCAAGGCCCGGTTTACAGGTATTCATATGCTGCGGGGTGCCAAGCAAACCGTGCTCATCGGAGGCCTCGCAGCGGCCGCCGCCTTCCTCATCGCCCGTTTATTTCAGTAAAACGCAATGCCAGGGGCGTTTTCGCGAGAGTTTCTGTGTCATCCAATTTCAATCGCATTGCGCCTCTTCGCTGCCTGTGGTTAGACTGAAAGCTGTAGTCTGTATTTCCATCCGTTCATTCATAGTTACTATTTCTATTTTTTGGAGGCCGCCACAAGGTGAGCATCTGGAGTAAACGAGAAGATCCGCCGGCGCGTCCGGCCAGCGCACCGCCGCAACCCGCTGCCATGCCGGCAGCACCCTCGCAATCATACGCAACGCCCGCATCAGAAGTCAGGAAGGAGACTGTTCCAGTGTCGTCTACGCCCTATCGAGTACCTGAAACCGAGTCCCGTAACAATATCGGGAAGGCCGTCAAGATCGTCGGCCAGATTTTTACCAAGGAGGACCTTTACGTCGATGGCGATGTGGAGGGAACCATCGAGAGTCAGGACAACAAGGTCACAATCGGGCCAAACGGTCGTGTCCAGGCGGGCATCCGCGCCCGCGAAGTTGTGATTCTGGGCCAGGTACAAGGCAATGTGGAAGCGAGCGATAAGGTCGATATCCGCAAAGACGCGAAGCTGGTGGGCGACATTACCACTTCCCGAATCAGCATTGAGGATGGCGCCCTGTTTAAAGGAAGCATCGACATCAAGAAGGCTGAGGTGAAGGCGGGGAGCCCGGTCGTCTCCGCGCCCCCGCCCGCGCCGCAACAGGCAGCTCCGGTTCCGGCAGCCGCCGCAACAGCGGGTGGCAATCCCGCGTTCAAAAGGTAATTCACCTCCGGCGACCGGAATCGCGATTAGCGGAATTTAGAATTCCCCTGGTCGTGATTTCCGGGTCGGAAGGTTCTTAGTCAAACAGGTTTGGATAGAGTCTTGTCGCTACCGGAAAAATTTCGCTCGATTTTTCGCCGGGACGAAGGCGTTTCCGGCGGCGGCTCCAATGTGCCGAATACGTCCGCCGGCACGTCGTCACCCAGTCCGTCGTCAGCCCGTCCGTCGCCACAGGGTTCCCTCGCTCCCCGCGGACGCCCGCCCGCTATGAGTGCGCCTGTGACCAGGACCAGCCGCGGGCTGGAGCAGTTCTTCTTTAATGTTCGCGACCTGGTTGGGCTCTCGATTCTCGATCTTGCGGGCGCGACGCAGGAAAACATTATTTACCTGACGAGTCTCGGGCACAAAGTGTATTCCGAAGACATCGTCCGGAGTATCGACGATGCGTTTGGGCACGACCCCACCACGCAGACCAACCCCGGCCAGATTGACGATTTCTTAAGAGCTCACTTCGACTACCCCAGCGGCACTTTTGACGGCGTGCTGCTCTGGGATTCGTTGCAGTTCATGGGGCCCGCCCTGCTGGGCGCCACCGTGGAGCGCCTGTTCGATATCATGCGTCCCGGCTCTTACCTGCTTGCGTACTTAACGGCTAACGAACGGGTGACGGAGGTTCCATCTCATGTATTCCGGATCGCCGACAACAAAAACGTGGTCATCGCCGAACGTGGGCTGCGACCATCGGGGCAAGTCTTCAACAATCGGAATATAGAGAAGCTGTTCGGGAAGTTTGAGACGGTGAAATTCTTTCTGACGAAGGAAAGTCTTCGCGAAGTAATCGTTCGGCGCTAGTGTCCTGAGAGTGCGTCGTTCTTAGTCAACGAACTTCTAACTCAGCACGTTAGACGACTATGGTCGCGCCAAACGCCTGCCCGCGATAGTTGATAAAATTCCGACCGTGTACCGACGCCAGTTCGTAAAACTCACCTCCGCGCTTCCGGCGATCGCCAAACTGCCGGTTCGGCGAACCCCGAAACCGGCGATTGTCTTCAAATCCCCCTGTCCTCATCCAAACGGCCTTCAGGCTACGGGCGAGGGACTTTGGATGATAGACCAGTCCGATGGCAACCGGGCGTTTCTGGTGAGCTATCAGGATGGCCGCGTGCTTCGTTCCTTCGAAACCGAGACGGACAAATCGAGCGGGATTACGTCCGACGGGCACAGCCTCTGGATCGGGTCAACCTATAGCCGCGAGATTGTCCGGGTGGATGCTCAAACCGGCAAAACGCTGGAGCGTCATTTCACCCCGGGTGCCGGCGTGATTTACAAAATGACAGGAGATCCGCCGGCGCGAAGCAGTCCGCTGGCGAAGCGCGCTGAGCCCGCTCAGACCGTCGCTATGCAACAGCCCGCGCCAGCCGCTCCGAACAACGTCGGCGGCTTTCAGGCGGGAGACACCCTTGGCAGTAAAGCCCCGGGAACAGGCGCACACGGTCACGAGTGGCGCGACGGCTATCTTTGGATTGCCGTTCCGCCATCGCGAGAAGTGTATCGGATTGAGCCCGGGACATGGATTGTCAGCAAAAAATTTCCGACTGCCGGCAACCGTCCACACGGCATCGGCTGGGAAGGTAAATACCTTTGGGTGACCGACAGTAACCTGAACGCGTTCTTCAAACACGATCCGGAAACCGGTCAAATACTTGAAAAAATACAGCTTGCCGATGCGGACCCCCTGCCGCATGGCATGACCATTCGCGACGGGTGGCTCTGGTATTGCGATGACATAGGCGTGGTGTGCCGATTTAAGTTATGACGAGTACTATTTCCGAACCGTTGCGGAGCACCTTGCCTCAGATGTGCGCCTCACGTCATAATGGTGTTTGTTTGAACCCTGCGACCGCACTCAAGCGTGATCGCCGCGGAAGGAGAACCGCTTGAAGCGTGCTGGATCGGATGACACTCTGCGATGCTCCTTTTGTCATAAGAGTCAGGACGTAGTTGGCAAGCTGATATCCTCCCCGAGCGATTATCCGCGCGCCTACATTTGCGATGAATGCATCGCCGTCTGCAACTCGATTCTGGAAGACGACAAACCGGAGCCGACGACAACTGGCCCCCACAAGATTCCAAGGCCCCTCGAGATCAAAGATTTCCTGGACCAATATGTAATCGGCCAGGAACCTACCAAGCGAAAGCTTGCCGTAGCTGTTTACAATCACTCAAAGCGCATCCACATGAACCGGATGCGCAATTCCGAAATCGAACTCGGCAAATCCAATATTCTTCTGATTGGGCCCACAGGCACCGGGAAGACCCTGATGGCCCAGACGCTCGCGCGCGTGCTGGATGTGCCGTTCGCGATTGTGGATGCGACTACGCTAACCGAAGCCGGTTACGTCGGCGAAGATGTCGAGAACATCATCCTGAAATTGCTTCAGGCCGCGGATGGCGATGTGCAGCGTTGCCAGCAGGGCATCATTTATATCGACGAGATTGACAAGATCTGCCGGAAAGACGAGAACCCGTCTATAACGCGCGATGTCTCTGGTGAGGGCGTGCAGCAGGCGCTGTTGAAGATCCTCGAAGGCACCGTTGCAAACGTTCCGCCGCAGGGCGGGCGCAAGCATCCGCATCAGGAGTTCACGCCGGTCGACACCACGAACATCCTTTTCATCTGCGGGGGCGCATTTGTTGGTTTGGAAAAGATCATCGCCCGCCGCGCCGGGAAGAAATCGATGGGCTTCCACCAGGAAGAGTCGAAAAACCCGGAGCAGGTCAAGACGGTCGGAATCAGCGACCGCCGCGACATCGACATGCTTCGGCATCTGCAGCCTCACGATCTGATCAAGTATGGATTTATCCCGGAATTTATCGGTCGTCTGCCTGTTGTTGCGACGCTCGAAGATCTGGACAAATCGGCGCTGATTCAGATTCTCACGAAACCGAAGAACGCCATCATCAAGCAGTACCAGCGCCTGTTCGAATACGAAAACGTTCGTCTGCGCTTTACTGACGATGCGCTCGACGCTATTGCCGCTCTCGCTTTGGAACGGAAAGTGGGGGCACGCGGTCTTCGGATGATTATTGAAGACCTGATGCTCGATCTCATGTACTTCCTTCCTTCTTACAAGAAAGTGAAGGAGTTCCAGGTCACCCGCGAAATGGTGCTCAGCCAGAAGATCAGTCTTACGCTGCTCGAAAAAGCCGGTTAACCGGGCCGGCAAGCTGGCTTGTAGGCTTGGTGTAGCCTAAGGGCATCGCCGCGCATCCAATGAAACGAGCGTATAACTGAATGGCAACACCTATGAAATCTTCAAATCCGGTATTGAACACTTTCAACGCCACCGCCCAGCATGTTGGCTACGGCGAGGGCATGACGATCTCCGGAACAGTCAACAAAGCCGGAATTCTGATTCTGCTGGCGATGCTGAGCGCCGCGTGGACCTGGAGCCAATTCTTCGCAACGGTTAGCGACGGCGCTGTGACGGGCAATCCGGCGATCGGCGGCTATGCCATGCTCGGCGCATTTGGCGGTTTCATCGTTGCGATGGTCACCGTCTTCAAAAAGGAGTGGTCGCCCATTACGGCGCCAATCTATGCGCTGCTCGAAGGGCTTTTCCTCGGAGCGATTTCAGCCATCTTCGAATTGCGGTTCCCCGGCATTGCCATCCAGGCGGTCGCCGCGACTTTCGGCACCTGTTTCTGCCTGCTGCTGGCTTATCGTTCCGGGCTGATACGCGCCAGTGAAAAATTCACGCTGGGCATTGTCGCAGCCACAGGCGGTATTGCGCTCGTCTACTTCGTAAGTATGATTCTCGGATTCTTTCACGTGCAGGTTCCCGGAATTTTCGGCAGCGGTCCCATTGGAATTCTGTTCAGCGTAGTGGTGGTCATCGTCGCCGCTTTGAACCTGATCCTCGACTTTGCCTTTATCGAGGAAGGCGCCGGGCGCGGCGCGCCGAAGTACATGGAATGGTACGGCGCGTTCGGCCTGATGGTCACGCTGGTGTGGCTGTATCTTGAAATCCTGCGCTTGCTTTCCAAACTGCGCGGAGACGACCGCCGATAAGGTTCCGGATTTATCCAGCCCTCTCGAGAATCCGTTTCTCCCGGGGCTGGGTGATCTTCAGTCCGGCCCGCGGAGACACCGAATCCACAGTGCCACTCTTTGGAGAGTTCCTCTTGCCGAGTCGTGATGCCAGACGCCGAATTTCGTCGGCCAGATTAGATGCGCCAGTCCCATCGGAATTCATGGGGCGGAATGCTTCGCTTCTTCAACGAAATGCGCTATCCTTCATGCCATGCGCATTTTTGCGGTTCTCCTGCTTGCTTCCATTTCCGCTTTCGCGGCCGACGTCACTGGAACGTGGCAGCTAACCGTAGACACTCCCAACGGGAAATTTGAATCGACTGTCGAATTGAAACAGGACGGCGACAAACTGACCGGGACGCTGCACAATCAGTTCGGCGATTCCACCATCACCGGGACTGTAAAGGACAACGACATCGCGCTTGCCCAAAAGCTCGATATGAATGGCCAAACCGTCAGTATCACGTACACGGGCAAGGTGGATGCGGGCACACCCGCCAAAATGGTCGGAAAGTTCAAGTTCGGCGACCAGGGTGAAGGCGATTTCACAGCTACTAAAAAAGAATCCTGACAAGGCAAACCCGCGGCGGGTTCGCGCGTATATAGCTGCATGTTGAAGGCTGCCCTTGTCCTGATTTTGGTTTTCATCCCCCTGTTTGCCGGCACGGACTGGCGTTCGGATGCGTACGCCGCACGGGCGGAGGGCCGCCGCGCCGCGGCCGAACTTCGGGGTAATTTCGAAAATGGGCGCCGCACGAATCGCGAGATGGCCCGCGAACTCTACCGTTCCCGGATCGAGGCCCGGCGGGAAATGCGCCAGGCTCAAATGGAAGCGCGACGTGAGATGCGCCAGTCCGCGATGGAAGCCCGCCGCGCGGCTCGTGAATTCCGCGCCGATATCCGGCGTTTCTGAATTCCGGACCTCAACATTTTCTAATCCCCGGCGCGTGGCCGTACTTGTTAAACTGAACGTTCATGGCCATCAGCCCGGACCTCCTCGAAATCCTTATCTGCCCGGCTTGCCGCGCGAAAGTAGAGCTCAAATCCGATTCGAGCGGACTCAGGTGCGTCTCCTGTCATCGCGTCTATCCCATCCGCGACGAAATCCCCGTCATGCTGATTGACGAAGCCGTCGTGGATGAATAAGTGTGGATGAATAAGTGTGGATGAATAAGTGTGGATGAATAAGTGTAGATGAACTGCACGCCGCCGAATAACGCCGCTTGACAAGGCAAAAAGATACATTCCGCCGGCTGCCTTTACACAGCCGGGTCGCCATTATTCGCCTGCGTTCTCTTGGCGATTGCGTGCTTTGCACTCCGGCCATTCAACTCCTGAAACAAGCCAGACCCGATCTCGAAATCTCTGTAGTGGTGGAAGAGCGTTTCGCCGCGGTGTTCGAAAAAACGCTGCCTCCCACCGCCCGCGCCATCCGAAGCTTCGCGCCCGATCTTTGCCTGAACCTGCACGGGGGCACACGCAGCGCACGGCTCACTTTACTCTCAGGAGCAGCCACCCGTGCGGGCTTCGATATCTTCAAACCCGGCTGGATCTACAACGAACCGATTCCCACCGCCCAGGAAATTCTTGGCCTCGACCGGCGCGTTCATACCGCCGAACATCAGGCATCCGCAATGTTCTACCTCGGTGTTCCCGTGGCGGAAGTTCCGCGTGCTTCCCTCCCCGCCATACCCGGCAAAACTGCTCTGGCGCCCAAAACGGCGTATGCTGTTATCCACCCCATGGCGTCCGCACCCCAGAAGACCTGGCCCGCCGCGTTCTTCCTTCAACTCGCGCGCTTTCTTCGTCAGAGCGTCGGGCTCGAACCGCTTTTCATCGGCGGACCGGGCGAGGACCTCTCGCAATTTCAGATGTTCCAAACGCTCATCGGCGCGCCGCTGCCCGATCTCGCGCGTTTGCTCCGTGACGCTGCTGTCTTCATCGGCAATGACTCGGGCCCCGCGCACGTCGCCGCCGCATTCGGAACGCCGCAAGTTGTTTTCTTCGGTTCGTCGGATGAAGAAATCTGGCGGCCCTGGCGCACGTCTCATCAGATTCTGAAAGGCGAGCCCATTCACACAATCACCGTCAACAGCGCCATAGGCGCTTTTCGCAGACTGGGCCTCTCATGAAAGACGCCATCCGCCTCGCGAGTTATGCGCGGCGCTATCTTCCTCTGCTGCTGCTCTCGGTTCTGGCAATGGCAATCATGGGAGCGATGACCGCCGCCCGCGCCATCATCATCAAACCGGTTTTCGGACGCGTGCTGCGCCCCACCGCGGATGCCGCCCCCGAGCCCATCTTCACGATTTTGAATCACCCGATCTATCTCGAGCAGTTCTTCCCCGCCGGCATTCACAACATCTATACGATCGTCGCAATCTCTATTCTGACGGTGTTTCTGGTGCGCGGCCTCTGCGACTATCTCGGCGATTACCTCACCAGCTACGTCGGCTTTTCCGCGGTTACCGACCTGCGTAACGAGGTGTTCGCGAAAGTTCTGCGGCACGGCGCGGCGTTCTTCGAGACCACCTCCACGGGCCGGCTCATGTCGTCGGTGATGAGCGACATCGAGAAAATTCAGACTGCCTGCTCAGACATGCTCGCGGACCTGCTGCGCCAGATCTTTTCACTGCTCGGACTGCTGATCGTCATCTTCGGAACCGACTGGCGACTCGCTCTGTTCGCGCTCCTGCTCTTCCCAATAATCCTGATCCCCACATCCCGCCTTGGCCGGAAAATTCGCCGCACCAGCCGTCACACGCAGGATGCGACCGGTGAACTCAACCAGGTCCTGCAGGAGGCTATCGCGGGTCACCAGGTGGTGAAGGCGTTCGGAGCGGAAGCCTACGAACTGCGCCGCTTCCGCGCAGCCGGCGAGCGGTTGCGTCGCGTGAATATCCGCAAGGTCCTGATCCAGGGAATTCCTTCGCCGTTCATCGAGTTCATGGGGGCACTGACGTTTGCGGGCCTGCTTTGGTACGGTCGCGAAGAGATTCGGAGCCGAGTCCTCCAGCCGGCGGAATTCATGAGCTTCCTGGCGGCGCTCCTCTTCCTCTTTGAGCCGGTAAAACGCCTGACGAACCTCTACGGCATTTTTCAGCAGGCTATCGGCGCTTCGGAAAAGGTTTTCGGATATCTCGACCAGCCGGAAGACATTTCAAGCGGATCGAAGCAACTCGCTGTGTTCCGCGAGAGTATTTATTTCGATAACGTCACCTTCCAATATCCTGCCTCGACAAGTCTTCAGCTCGACGGTGTTTCGTTGTGTATCGGAATTGGAGAAGTGGTGGCTCTTGTGGGGCCGAGCGGAGCGGGCAAGAGCACTCTCGCCAGCCTGGTTCCGCGCTTTCGTGACCCGAACCTCGGCGCTGTTCGGATTGACGGTATCGACGTCCGCGACTTATCTCTGGCATCTCTGCGCGATCTCACAAGTCTGGTGGCGCAGGAGACTTTCCTGTTCAACGATACTGTTGCGAATAACATCGCCTACGGGATGCAGGCGTTTGATCGGGACCGTATGATCCAGGCGGCCCGCGCCGCGCTTGCTCACGAATTCATCGAAGCCCTGCCGCGGGGGTACGAAACCGTCATCGGCGACCGTGGTGTGAAACTCTCAGGTGGCCAGCGTCAGCGGCTCTCTATCGCGCGCGCATTGCTGAAAAACTCGCCGATCCTGATACTCGATGAGGCGACTTCGCATCTGGATACCGAGTCCGAAATGCTGGTTCAGAAGGCGCTTGCCAATCTGATGGCCGGCCGAACCGTCATCGTGATCGCACACAGAATTTCCACAATTCGCAGAGCGGATAAGATCGTGGTTCTCGATGCGGGCCGGATCGTCGAGACCGGCACTCACGACGAACTTGTCTCGCACGGCGGCATTTACCATCGGCTGCACGAACTTCAATACGTAGATTGAAACTCTTGCCCGCCATGGAAAGCGAACCTGGCCTTCTTCGTTGCAAATTGACCTGCAACGCGGAAATAAAAAGGGCGGCCCCGAAAGGCCGCCCTCTTCATAGCGAAATCGCCTTCGATCTAGAAGGTGATCTTAGCCGCCAGCGTAACCACGCGACCGCCGCCCGTTCCGTTTACACCGGTGCCCGAGCTAAGGGTCCCGGTGATGAATCCGAAGTTCGATCCGAACCCGGTGTTGGGGTTCGAGAACTGCGGCGTATTGGTGAGGTTCAGAGTCTCCAGCCGAAGCTGCAGTTTCATCCCTTCGCGAATCGTGATCCAGCGCGAAATTCCCAGGTTAAGCGAGAAGAGACCCGGGCCATCGAAGATATTGCGGCCTGACGTCCCCTGCACGAAGTTCACTGGGCTTCTGGCAAAACTCGAGGTGCTGAACCACGGGTTGCCCGTGTTGATTCCGCCCAGCACCTGAACCGGTGCGATCTGGTCCAGTGTGGTGGTACCACCAGAACCGAGATTCAGGCTGTTGTTCCCGGTGAACGTGAGCGGCGTTCCGGTGCGGGCCGACAGAATACCGGCCAGCTGCCATCCACCCAAAATCTTTCCAGCGACATCGTTGGTCAAGAACTGTTTTCCTTTGCCGAAGGGAAGTTGGTAAATGTAGCTCTGAATGAAGTTGAACTTCCGGTCGAAATCGGCGCGCGCGTAATTCCTGGAAATGCCCTGGCCGGCATAGAAGGCGAGGCCGCCGTCGTCGCCGCCCTGGAAGTCCATCGCCTTCTGCCACGTGAATGCGGTGGTAACCGCGATTCCCGCGTTGAAGCGCCGGTCGAACTTAACCTGGAGCGAGTTGTAGCTGGAAGAGAAACCGGCGAAGTACTGGGTCACTGCCGCGGTCTGGCCGAACTTCTTGAGCAGCGGTTGACCCTGGCTTCCTCCGTTGATTACCTGGCCGGCGTTGAGATTGATTGCCGCCGGGGTATCCACGCCGTGGCTGCCGACGTAGGCCACATCAATGCTGAACTGCAAAGGCAATTGCCGCTGGACCGCGATGTTCCAGCTTTCGATGTAACCGTTCTTGTAATTCAGCGGAATCACATTCTCGGCTGTCGTCGGATTCGGATTCGTGATGATGCCGCTCGTCGGCACAACCACCGGGTCCGGAGCGGGGAAGCCGTTCTGGAACGTCGGCAGTCTGCCGCCCGGCAATTGCGCGGGTGCGAAATTATCCGTGCCGCTGGGCGCCACATATTGATTGTTCGCGCGCACCGGGAAGTTGTATGCCCAGTTGTTGTCCGGGAACGGGGTATAGCTAATTCCGAAGCCGGTACGGACGACAGTCTTATCGTCCACCCGGTACGCCAACCCGAGCCGCGGCGCGAAATACTTATAGCGCGACTGCAATCCCATGTTCGAAGGATTGCCGCCAATTCCGGCAAGCACAAGAGTGTTGTTGTCCGGATTGTAATTGGAAAACCCGCCCGGGAAATGCGGGGTCGGCGGCCCATAATATTCCCAGCGAAGGCCCATCGTCGCCGTAAACTTGGGCGTCACCTGCCAGTTGTCCGCTATATAACTGAATACCTGCGTCTGGCGCAGGGCAGGGAAATAAGTATTGACATCGCGCGCCACCTGGCTCGGAACGTCCAGCAGGAAGCTCGCCATGTTGTTGGCAATGCCGTTCGACGATGTAGTGCAGCCCGTCGGCGGATTCGTTGCCGAACCCGTGCATGTTTGCAGTGCAGTCTGGTTAGCGCCGAACGTGTAGACGCCGCGCGGACTGAACGTTTGATCCTGCAACAGATCGTCGCGCAGCCGCCGAATGTCAACTCCCCACTTGATCTGATGGTTTCGCAGAATCTTGGTCCACGAATTGACCATATCGATGTTGGCTTCCGCGCGGTCCCACGGCAGACTCGCGGAGTATCCGAAGAGCGGGCTCGAGTACCCGTTGATCGTGATGCCCACGAAACCGCTGGTGAACGGCCCAATGTTTACGCCCGGGACGCCGATTGCGGTGGAGTCGTCCTTGCCGTAATCGGACTGAAACGCGTCATTGTGATAGTGGGCCACGCCGACGCGAACCTCCGTCAGTAGCGTGGAACTGATCACGCGGTTGTAGTTCAGACCGCTGGAATAGGTCTTCTGCACCGCGGAATCTTCAAAGGCGCCCTGCGCGGGGCCGCCGGCATCTCCGAAAATCGGAGCCTGCATACTTGTCGGCCGCGCAAAACTGAACCGGCCGCTAAGCCGATCTTTGTCCGACAGGTTCCAGTCGACTTTGGAATCAACCTGGTCGGTGACCTTCCTGAAAGGAAGCAGCGCGAAGTAATCGTTAGTCTGAGACGTAGCCACGAACGCTTCGTTGGTGGGGGGCAGCAATGCAATGATCTTCGCGGAAACCGGATTGATTCGGCTCGGCGGAATGATATTGCCGGTGAACGGAACACGGAACTGCCCGGAGCCATCCTGACTGCCGGTCGCCGGATCGTAGACCACATGGCCGGGGTCGCCGCTCAGATCCCCCGTGCGAAACGGATTGCTCGGGATATTGGTCTGATTGGTGTTGGCTTCGTGATCTTCACTGCGAACATAGTTGGCGAAGAAGAAGAGCTTGTTGTGCTTGATCGGTCCGCCGATGTTTCCGCCGAACTGGTTATAGGCGAGGTGTCCCACAGTCGGATTGAAGAACGATCGGGCATCTAATTTGCTGTTCTGCAAAAATTCATAAAGCGCGCCGTGATAGTTGTTTGTGCCCGATTTGATCATCACGTTTGCCACCGCGCCGGTAGCGCGCCCGAGTTCGGGATCGTGATTCGTGGTGGAAATACTCACCTGCTGGATCGCTTCCGCCGGCGTAATCAGAATCTGCAGCAGACCCGTGCGCTCGTTGTTGTCGATACCTTCAATCTGAAAGTTGTTGCCCATGCGGGGCTGGCCGTTGACGTTGGTTTGCAGCGAACTCCCCGCGTTGAAAGCCTGCGAGTGCTGAAACGTCTCGACAGACGTGCCGGGCACCAGATCGAGCAGACTCTGGAAGTTCCGGTTCACTCCCAGCGGGAGTTCCGAAACCAGCTGCGAGTCGATGATTCGCCCGGTATCGGCCCGCTCGGTTTGGAGGATCGAACCGTTGGCCGTCACTTCAATGGTTTGATTAACGTCGCCTGGCTGTAGCCTGGCATCGACGCGGGGGCTGGTATTCGCTTCCAGAATTACGCCCGACTTGAGCTCTTTTTTGAACCCGGCCATCTCGACTTCCACCGAATAAGTTCCCGGCGGCAGATCGGGAAAGCCGTAGCCGCCGCTTTCATTTGTAACGCCGGTGTGAACGATTCGGGTATTCGTTTCGGTCAGTGTAACTTTCGCGTTCGCGATAGATCCTCCCGCGGAATCGGTAACCGTCCCTACGATGGTTCCGTTTACCGCCTGTGAGAATGCCATAACGGCGCAAAACAATGTAGCCGCGATGAGTGAGCAAACCCTGCGCAAACTCTTCCTGTGCATTTGATAACCCCCCCTTGGTGAAATAGACATCGATGCCCCTGAAAAAGCACGTTCGTCGGAACCTAGACTATCAGAACTGAGTTAGTTAACGCTGAAGGAAAGCGCCCAACTCTCAACCCAAGCCTAACTAAAGTCCAGTATATGTACTATTCCACACTGAGTAGATAAATGCAAGCGCTTCAAGGATTTGAGAGATAACGAAGGGGATCCTGGAGCGCGTTTGAAGCGATCGAAATAATGCTTGTCCGCTATGCTTGTCCGCTAACGGCCGCTCCGGCTCGCTAAGGCACCGCGTCAAAAATGGTCGCGGTCGCATGCATAACGCTCGCAATCCGCACGGCGGCAACGATGGTTTCTTCCGTAACACCTTTTCCACGCAGCACATTCTCATGTGAATGCACGCAGACCTCACATCCGTTGATCGCCGAGACCGCCACGCACCAAAGCTCGAAATCGATGGGGTCCGATCCATGCGAACGAATCGCCTGCATACGCAGCCTGGCCGGAATTTGAGCGTACTTCTCATTCCCGCTTAAGTGCTGAAAACGGTAATAGATGTTGTTCATCCCCATAATGGCCGCGGCAGCCTTTGCGGCATTCATGGCTTCCGCGGTCAGGTGCTTTGCCGCCTCCGCCGTTACCAGATCGGTGATTTCTTTATTGCGGGAGGCGATGGCTGTCGCCACCGCCGTTCCCCACGTCTGCTGCTCCGTCAGTTCCGCCTGCTTAAGCACGTTCTGCAGGTTCAGCTTCAGATCCCGCGCGTAATCCGGAAACAGATCGTAAAGTGCGTCCATTTCAGAGGACCGCGTCGCCCTTCTTCCAGTTGCACGGGCAAAGCTCATCCGTTTGCAGCGCGTCGATCACGCGAAGCACTTCTTCCGGATTGCGCCCCACTGAAAGATCGGTCACATAAGCGAAGCGGATCATGCCTTCAGGGTCAACCACGAAAGTGGCGCGCTGCGCCACGCCGGCATTCGGGTCGAGTATCCCGAGCGCGTTGCAAAGCTCGTGTTTCACATCCGCCAGCATCGGGAATGGAAGGTCTTTCAAATCGGCGTGATGCGTGCGCCAGGCATGGTGTACATATTCGGAATCCGTGCTGCCTCCCAGTAGCTGAGTATCGCGATCCGCGAAATCTTTGTTCAGCTTTCCGAACGCGGCAATTTCCGTGGGGCACACGAAAGTGAAATCCTTCGGCCAGAAGAAATATACCTTCCATTTGCCCGCGTAATCGTTATTCGAAATCTTTTTAAAAGCCGATTTAATATCGGTTGAAACCGTGGCGTCCACTTCGAACGCGGGGAACTGCTGTCCAACACCAAGCATGTAATTCGTCTTCTCCTTTAGGTTGTAGCTGCGTTACTGTATTTGGTCGATGGCCGCGGCGAGAGCGTAATCCTTCTCCGAAATGCCATTTACCGTGTGTGTAAAAAGTTCAACTTCCACTTTGCCCCAACCGAGTTTCAGGTCCGGGTGATGGCCCTGCGCTTCGGCTACCGCCCCGATTCGGTTCACGAAATCGAGCGCTGTCTGGAAATCGGGAAATTTGTAAGCTTTGTGGAGATGATGGCCGTCCACTATCTGCCAGCCTTTCAATTGCTCGAATGGCATTTTGCGCACTCTCCCCTCAATGTCACTTCATAGGTTCGGATGTTTCTGTTTGCCGTTTGGCTTCCGTCTGATTTCGGCACTTCAAACCAGTCGACATCCTCAACCGCGCCGCACTTATCGCAAATAAAATGATGATGCCGCTCCAGGTTCGCGTCATAACGCGCGGCCTTGCCGTCCAGCGTGAATTCCCGCACCAGACCCGCCTCAACCAGCGCGTGCAGAGTGTTATACACGGTGGCGCGCGAAGCCCTCGCGTGCCTCCTGTTCAGGGCTGCCCACAGTTCCTCCACGGTCGCATGATCGGGTTTCGTAAGAAGCCGCTCCAGCACGAAGTATCGCTGCGGCGTCCGGCGAACACCAGCCTGCTGAAATGCGGCTTCGATTTTTTGCGCCACCGTTTTACGCGCCGTGCTTTCCTGCTTCGACATTCGTCTTAACTTAGAACTAAGTCTAAACTAGCATGAAGGGTCCCCGGAGTGCAAGCGGCATCCCGTAAACTGACGTACAGAATGAAACTCGCGCCGGCCCGTCAGGCCGCCTTCGCAGCATTGCTCGCCGTCGACCGCGGGGCGTGGTCCGCCGAAGCAATCGCGGCCAAGTGTACTCACCTCGATCCGCGCGATGCCGGTCTTGCATCCGAGATTACGTTCGGAACCCTCAGACGCCACGGCGAACTCGACGCCGTGATCCGGCAATGCTCCAACCGTTCGGTGGATCATCTGGATATCTCAGTAAGGCTGGCGCTCGAAATGGCGCTCTATCAGCTCATGTTTCTCGATCGCGTGCCGGATCACGCCGCCGTCAACGATTCTGTGGAACTGGTGCGCAGGGCGGGGAAGGAGACTGCCGTTCCTTTTGTGAACGCCGTGTTGCGGCGCGTGCTGCGCGAACCGGTCAGCGTACCCGAAACCGCGTCCACCCCACACTGGCTGCTGGAACGCTGGAGCGCGCATTACGGCGAGGAAATTGCTCTCGACATCGCGCGCGCGAGTCTGGCTCCGCCGGCCCGCTATATCCGGGTGGGCAGCGCAACGCCGCCTGAAGGGGCCGTTCCAACCGATGTGCCTGGCTGCTGGCTGCTGCCCTCCGGCGATCCGGATGGATTTCGATTTCAGGACATCGGCTCCCAGGCCGTCGTGCCTCTGCTGGATCTTCAGCCCGGACAAACATTCCTCGACGTCTGCGCCGCTCCCGGCAATAAAACCGCGCAGGCGTTGGAGACTCCCTTGAGCGCAATCGCCTGCGACGTGCATTTAAGCCGCGCGAGAATGTTGACGACTTTGGGAATTCCCGTAGCGGTTCTTGACGCGGCGAAGCCTCTTCCGCTCGACACCCGCTTCGACAGAATTCTGGTGGATGCGCCCTGTTCCGGAACCGGCACGCTGGCGCGAAACCCGGAAATTAAATGGCGTTTGAAGAACGACGATATTTTCGATTTGCGCCGCCGTCAGAAGGCGATTCTGCTGAACGCATTCCAATTGCTCGCTCCCCATGGCTTGCTGGTCTATTCCACGTGCTCGCTCGAACGGGAAGAGAATCAGGACGTAGTGGACCACGCCATAACGAAGAGCGGAGCGAAAGTGCTTCGCACGATGCGGAGATTGCCGGGGCGTGATCCCGGCGATGGATTTTTTGCGGCCCTCTTGAGCGGATAGGTTTGTCCCCTGCTAAAACAGGAGTCATGTTGATGCAAACTGGTGTACAGAAGGAACGAGAAACCCCCACAATGGAATGAACTCAAAGCGCCGTTCGGCGAACTGGTCGTAACCGGGTGCCGGCAAATGGCAGCGCGAGCAGACTGCTTTCGTCTGATGAACAGCGACTAACAATCCGCTGTCTGAGATTTTTTCGGACGAAAATCCCTATTTGAGCGCGGAAATCGAGACACGGGGCCCGGAAGAATGAAGCCGGTCGAATACATGCTAAAATCCCCTGTACCATGGTCCAGATCGTCCCCTCCATCCTCTCAGCCGATTTCGCCCGTTTAGGAGAAGAAATCGCCCGGGTAGAGCGTGGCGGCGCGACCATGCTCCATGTCGACGTCATGGATGGGCACTTCGTCCCGAACCTGACCCTCGGCCCGCCGCTCGTCGAATCTGTTCGCAAAGTCACGAAACTAGTCCTCGACGTCCACCTCATGGTTTCCGATCCCGACTTCTTCGCGCCCATCTTCATAGAAGCCGGCGCCGATCAGGTTTCGGTTCACTATGAAGCCGCCACCCATCTCGACCGCACCGTTCGAAACATCCAAAGCCTTGGGGCGCGCGCGGGCGTTGTGCTCAATCCCGCCACCCCGGTCAGCGTGCTGGAAGACATTCTTCCGGTAGTCGACTTCGTTCTGATTATGAGCGTGAATCCTGGCTTCGGCGGTCAGAAATTCATTCCCAACGCCCTGAATAAAATCCGCCGGCTGGACCAGATCCGCAACGAGCGCCGGCTGGATTTCGCCATCGAGATCGATGGCGGCGTGAACGACGAAAACCTTCCGCGGATCGTGGAAGCCGGCTGCGACTGGCTGGTGGCGGGTTCGCACGTGTTCCATAGTGCCGATGCCGCCGCAACCGTGAAAAACATGCAACAGCTTGCCCGGCAGGCGGGGATGGCCAGAGCTTAGCAACCGCTTTAAATTCGTGAGCCGGGCGCTTACTGGCCCAGGGAGTGCCCCGTGGCTGTAAGAATGCGCAACATCCGGTGACACGCGCGATCGTAGATAATAAGAACGGACACCAACAATTTTCTGATGCAGCGACGCAATCCATTTTTGGTCATCACCGCGAGTCTGCTCGCCTTCATGCTGTTTTCGGGGTTCTTCCCCTTCATCCGTAAAAAGAAGTACGAAGCACCCATTTCGAAGGACACCATGCAGCCCGATAAGGTGCTCTTCGACCGTGCCATTAAGAACATTGAGAAGGGAAATTACGAAGTCGCGCGTCTGACTCTTAACACTCTCATCAATACTTACGACACCAGTGAGTTTCTTGCGAAAGCTAACCTCGCGATCGCGGATAGCTGGTACCGCGAAGGCGGCGCGCACGGTCTGGCCCAGGCGGAACAGGCATATAAGGACTTCATCCTGTTCTTCCCCAATATGGAAGAAGCGGCGCAATCTCAGTTCAAGGTCTGCGAAATCCATTACAAGCAGATGGAAAAAGCCGACCGCGATAACTCGCAAGCCACCCGCGCCGAAGATGAGTGCCGGCAGGTGCTGAATCAGTTTCCGAATTCGAAGTATGCCGAACCCGCGAAGATGAAACTGCTGCAGGTTCAGGAAGTTCTGGCCGACAAAGAATACGGCAACGGTCACTTTTACTTCCACAAGGGTAGTTTCCCCGCCGCGGCGAGCCGCTTTGCTTACGTAACCACGCAGTATCCTCTCTACAGCGGGTCCGACCAGGCTCTCTGGGAGTTAGCCGATTCCTACCGCAAGATGGGTGACCGGTTCGAAAACGAAGAGGCCGCCGCTCTCACGAAAATCGTTAAAGACTACCCGTTTAGTTCGCATGTGGATGGCGCGAAGGAACGGCTGACCGCTCTGAAGCGGTCCATTCCGCAGGCTGACCCCGCGGCATATGCCCACCAGAAGTATGAAATGGAAAATCGCACGAAGCAGGGGATGTTCAGCAAAGCCGTCGGAGTAGTAACGGGTCACCCCGATACCAGTCTCGCGGCGAAGTCCGGCACCCCGGCTATGACGACGATTCGTCCTATGGCTCCCGTCAGCGTGCCGGCTTCAGCGGCCGGCGGCGCGTCCGGAGTGAGCGATGTTGTGGGCGGTGTCGTCGGGAATACCGAAAATCTGGACAAGAGTTCAGACGTCCGCCTCGGCTCTCAGAACGGGGCGATTGCAAAGGAAGCCGCCGGTACCGGAGAGCAGAAGGCGAGCGTGGGCTCGAACGGCCAGACTACCGCTGTGGAAACGGCGCCGCCTCCCACGAACCATCCCGCGACCGCACAGCAGATTAAGGATTACCAAAAAGCGCAAGCCAAGGCGGCCGCACGGGCGGCGAAAGCGGCGAAAAAGGCCAAGCCGGGTTCCACTCCCGCTCCGGATGCCGCGAAGCCGGCCGATCCCGCGGCGCCCGGCACACCAGCGTCCGCCACCACGCCTGGCACAACTTCTGCGACAACGCCTCCCGCCAAGCAATGAGCCGGATACTGCTGGCCGACGACAGCCCCCATGCCCAACGCATGGGGCAGCGAATTCTGCGCGACGAAGGCCATGAAGTTATCACGGTGAGCGATGGCCGCGTGGCCATGTTGCGCCTCCAGGACGCGGAACCGGACATCATCATCGCCGATATATCCATGCCGGAGGTTACCGGCTTTGAACTGTGCGAATACGTGAAGAGCCACGGCGGCCTGCCCGTAATTCTGACTGCCGGGGCGGTAGAGCCGATTGACGAAGCCGAGGTCGGTCGCGTCCGCGCCGATGGAATTCTCAAGAAGCCCTTCGAAGCAAGCCTGCTCTTGGAATCCATCGGACGCTTCGTCTCCGGATCGCGCAAGAGGTCGTCCCCGCAGGCTTCCGGTACAACGCCCGCTTCGGCTCCGCAGCCACCCCGCTCGGTTGCCATCCTCGATCCGGAACAGGTGCGCGCCGCGGTAACCGTTGCGCTCGACGCCGCCATGCCCGCCCTGATCGACCTCGTAAGCGAGCGGGTCATCTCCGCGCTCGCGGGTAAAAAGCCAAATCCGAAAGCATAATTTCAAATGGATTTAGGTCTCACCGGCAAATCCGCGCTTGTGCTCGCCGCGAGCAAAGGTCTGGGCCGCGCCTGCGCTTTGGCATTGGCCAGCGAAGGCGCCCGCGTGACCATCGGCTCACGCGACGCCGCGCAACTCCAAAAAACCGCGGATGAACTTCGCAAACAAACCGGTGCGGATGTCCGCGCGGTTCCGGTAGACGTGACCAATCCCGATCAGTGCCAGGCGATTTTCGACGCTGCTGTCGCTGCCTTCGGGCAGGTAGACATTCTGGTCAATAACGCGGGCGGCCCGCCGTTTGGATCGTTCGGGCAGTTCGACGATGACGCGTGGCACAAGGCGCTCGAACTCAACCTGATGAGCACCGTTCGGTTCACTCGCCTGGCGATTCCCGGCATGAAAACGGCGCGCTGGGGCCGAATCGTCAACATCGTTAGTCTCTCAACTAAGAGCGTTTTGCCCGGTTCCGTCCTGTCCACCGCCGGTCGCCTCGGCGTCATCGGCATGGCGAAACTGCTGTCCGATGAAGTGGCCCCGTTCAACATTACCGTGAACAACGTCGCCTCCGGCATTATTCTGACGGATCGGGTACGGCAAATGTCCGTTCAGCCGCGCCTCGAAAAAGGCATGGATGAGCAGGCCGCCCTCGATGAAATTGCTCAAACCGTTCCCGCCAAACGAGTTGGAGAACCTGCCGAACTGGCCGCGTTGGTAGCCTTTCTCGCCTCCCGCCAGGCCGCCTACATCACCGGCGCCACCATCCCTGTGGATGGCGGAATTGTGCGTTCCATCCTGTAGACACCTGCCGAGGGTGTATGTGAGTTTGAATCGACCGGAGTTAACCTGAGCAAAATACCCCAAATTTTTTCTTTATGCAGGTGGGGCGTTTAGTACACAAACATTTCAGAATCATCAACATGCAGCGACTGCTTGACAAAATAAATGGTTGAGCCTATGATGAGGTGCTCGTTGAAGTTAAATCTCTATTAAATTTACACGCTAGTCAGGTGGGGGGCTCTACGCATGATGACCTTCGCAGTCGGTGAAAAAGTGGTATATCCCAACCAGGGCGTCGGGACCATCGAAAACATAAGCACCCGTTATTTTGAGCAGAGGCCGGAGAAGTTTTACCTTCTTCGGCTTTTTTGTTCGAGCATGACGGTAATGGTGCCTTTCTCCAACGCCGAGACGATCGGTCTTCGCAAGCTCTCGAAAACGACGGATGTCGCGCGGGTTCTGGCATACCTTGCCGGTCCCTCGTTCGAGAATTTGCAGGACTGGAAGATTCGGTTCAAAATTAACAGCGAGAAGATGCTCACCGGCAGCCTTCTTCAGATCGCGGAAGTCTTCAAACAACTGGTTCGGCTGCAGGCGGAAAAGCCTCTGTCGTTCCGCGAAAAGAAAATGCTCGATCGCTCCCGCACCATGCTGATTTCAGAGGTTTCCCAGGCGCGGAATATCTCTGAAACCGAAGCGATCGGTCTGATGCAGAAGTCCCTTTCAAAATCCAATCTGCTGTTCCCGGATCAGGCTTAGACTCCGGCGCGGATTTTTCTGGTCAACCGGGCAGCGCCTATACTTAGAGGTTGCTGCTCGGCCCCATCCTGATTCTGCTCACCCTGGCTGGTTGTGGTCTCTTCGTCATCCGTCCTGTCTGGTTCCCCCTCCCCATCACTGCTGAAGCTTTGGCGTTCGACGGCCAATTTAGCTGGACTCTTTGGCTTGCGGGCGGCATATTTATAGCGGCGCAAATCCTGCTTGCCTGGACTGTTTTGCGCAGTCGGCGCGCCGTATCCTCTGTGTCTCATGGCGGGCGCTGGAAAGAAGTCGCGTGGACCGCGGCCACGGCAGCCCTCTTCCTAAGTCTTTCGCTCGGCGGGTCTCGCGGTTGGGCCAAAGTGCCCTCGCGCACGCCTTCAATCGAGACCATCGAAGTCTACGCCCATCAGTTCGCGTGGCATTTCCGCTATCCCGGCCCGGACGGTCGCTTCGGTATCACCAATCCAAAGTTCATCAACGACGCGGCTCTAAATCCCTTCGGAATCGATCCGGCGGATAAGGCCGGCCGCGACGATATTGTCACAGCCGGTCTTCGCGTCCCGACCGGGCGCGATGTGCTGCTGCTGCTCAATTCCCGCGACGTAATCCACGACTTTTTCGTCCGCGAACTGCGCACCAAACAGGACATCGTGCCCGGAATGGAGATACCGCTGCAAATACATTTGGACCGGCCTGGCAGCTACGAAATTGCCTGCGCGGAGCTTTGCGGATTGGGGCACAGCCAAATGCGCAGCCTGCTGATTGCAATGCCGGCCGCTGAATACGACGAATGGAAAAGGGGTTTCGCGGTTAGCTCTTCAACAACCGGTAAACCAGCGCCACCGGCAAGCCAACAACGTTCGAATACGACCCGTCAATCCGCTCGATGAACCGCGAGGCAAGCCCCTGGATCCCGTAAGCGCCCGCTTTATCCAGCGGTTCGCCAGACGCGACATACCAGTCGATTTCCGCCTTGCTGAGCGGCGCGAACCACACACCTGTGGTCACCGATTCGAGCAACGCCTCACTCCCGCGTATCACACATACCCCGGTGATCACTTCGTGCCGCCGGCCCGATAACTTCAAAAGCATCCGAACCGCATCCGCGGCGTCCACAGGCTTGCCCATGATTTCGTCATCGGCCACGACTGTGGTATCGGCAGTCAGGATCGTCTCGCCGTCCGCCCGGGCAACGGCCTCCGCCTTCTCGCGCGCCATCCGAAGCACGTAATCCCCGGGCTTCTCACCGGGCTTCGGAGTCTCATCGATATCGACGGAACGAACCACGAAATCCATCCCCGCCGCCGCAAGCAATTCCGCCCTGCGCGGGGACCTCGATGCAAGCACCAGCATCAATCGCGCCCCACTCCCTCCGCAAAATTCCGGCGCGAACCGGGCCTACTTAATTGCCGAAAAATCAGTGGGATTCAACCACACCCGAACTACGTGATCCACCAGTTTGCCATTCGCCTCTGAGGCCTTCGCCACTTGCTTCCATTCGGGATCCGCGGAGAATTCAGCCCAATTCTTAAGTCCGTCTTCTTTGCTGGCGTGCTCCAGCATGTACACCAGAGTATTTTCCTTGTTGTCCTGCGGTTCCCAGTAGCCAATGCTCTTCATGTGGTGCCGGTTGAAGATCGTTATCGTATGGTCGCGAAAGCGCGCCTTCAGATCGTCCATTTTGCCTGGCATGGCGTAATACGTGCGCATTTCAAAGACGTGTACCGGCGCTTGCGCCTGCGAGTGTTCGGGCTTCACCATGCTGATGCCCAGCATAATAGCCAGACCAAGAGCAAACGAGATGAGCGAGGTTTTGATGTTGACGCGTTTCATGCACACTACAATATCGCGCGAGCATGGCGCTGCGGAATTTTCCCGTCACCGAGCGCCGCGCCGGTCGTGCTCAACGGGAAGAAACGCTGCCGGCCGGGTTTCGGGTGACAGGTTTCGCACCTTTTTTTCAGCGACTGTTTTCATAGCTTTACCCGAAAATCGACCCCGGTTTGCTTGACACAATATGCCTACGCTAAGGCATGAAAGAAACATCTTTTCCTGCCTCCACCGGCCCCCGCACCGAATCCGGTAAAGCGGCCTCCTCCAAAAACGCCACCAAAACCGGCCTCTTCGCCGCCCACGACTACCTGCTCGAAGACGAGCACGCCGCCTACGAAGAAGAA